>Ga0210081_1000025_pt1 | contig 35806 bp, 40 predicted proteins | sample White_ThreeSqA_D_FD_185589 | JGI IMG/M metagenome (GOLD analysis project Ga0210081, IMG submission 185589) | Wetland microbial communities from the San Francisco Bay, California, USA, that impact long-term carbon sequestration -... | ecosystem: Environmental > Aquatic > Marine > Wetlands ...
CATCCTATTCCAGAGAAAATGGTTGCTTTGTCTCGCTGAATTCCCATTTCGGCTAAGGCCATTTGTAATGCATTTACAATTCCAAAATCACCACATCCAGGACACCAATCATTATGAACGGTTGTTTTGTAATCAGCTAATTTAAGAGCCATATTCTAGAATCTCCCGTTTTTTTGCTGTATTATTGATTATTTTCTTTAGTGAATCATAAATTTCAGTGCTAGTCATTCCCCTTCCCGTATATTTTAGGATAAAATAATCTATTTCACGCATAATGTTTTGTTGGAAAATTTTTCCCAATTGACCTGAGTGATTGGATTCAATATCAATTACAGTTTTTACATTTTGAAGGAGAGATTTTACAATGTCTACAGGAAAGGGATGAAGGAGTTTTATTTGAATAAATCCGATATCAATTCCTTCTTTTTTGAGCATGTCTATAGCGTCGAGAATTGGTCCCTTAGTGGAACCCCATGAAATTATTGTAAAATCACCTGAACTGTGAGAAACTACTTGCTCTTCTCGTGGAATTTGTTTTAAAATTAAATCCAATCGAGACATCCTTTTATCCATCATTTTTATTCTCATTTGCGGATCCTCGGTAATATGACCAAATTCATCTGATTCATCACCAGTATTCCAAAAAACACCATTATCTAAACCCAGTCTAGAACGGGGAGAAATTCCATCTTCAGTAAAGGCAAATCTTTTGTATTCTCCATCTATCTTATCAAGAAGTTTTCCTCGATTAATGCTAATTTTTTCAGGATCAAATCTCTTACAAGTTACAACAGAACTTGAGAGAAATTTATCCATCATATGGATTACAGGTACTTGATAAATATCAGAATAATTAAAACATCTTCCTGTATCATAGAAACTCTCTTCGATATCTCCTGAAGCATAAACTATTTTGGGAAAGTCTCCAAAACTTCCAACTACCGCAAAGGATAGGTCGTCTTGACCATGACGTGTAGGTAAGCCAGTAGAGGGGCCACTTCTTTGGTATAAAGTCAGAACAATAGGAACTTCGTTCATTCCAGCCCAGCCAATTGCTTCAGTCATTAATGCAAACCCAGGACCAGAAGTAGATGTGGAAGATCTTGTTCCGGTTAATGCAGAACCTATCATCATGCCTATTGCAGAGATTTCATCTTCTGTTTGAATTACAGTTGTTGAACCAGGTCTGTCATTATTTACATCTAAAATTTCATGTGATTCTAAAAAAACACTTTCATCAGATGCAGGAGTTATCGGATAATAAGATTGGAAACGGCATCCACTTACCATTTTACCAATAGATGTACCTTGGTGACCTTGAACTAAAATGGTATCAGGTTGTTTTTCTACTCCGGTTAAAACAAATGGAAAATCTGAAAACTTTGATGTTGCATAATTATAGCAATAAGTGGCAGTTTGTTTGTTGATTTCTGCAATTTGAGGTTTTTTTGAAAATATTGTATCAATGGATTTTAGTAAAGAATCAGGAGGCATTTTTATCAAACCTAAAGACAAAGACACACCCATCACATTAAACATTCTAACCAATCCTCGCAATTTTGGATTTTCAGTTTCTTCAGCAAGATTTGCCAAAATACTCTTAAACGAAACTGGATAAAGTTTAACTCCTTTTTCCTTGGCGATCTCCAAAACTCCCGCTATGGTAAACGGCTTGTTTTTAGTTTCTAATTCGTCATGTAATCGTTTTTTAAAGTAATTATCAAGAGAATGTACAGAGTCAGTAGTAATTTTTTCCAAATCAGAATCATAAATAATTCCCCCGTTGGATTCAACTTCGCCATAATGCCTAAAGATAGTTTCTGCATCGAATGAAATCATCAAATTAACTCCATTAGTATTAGAACGAATTAATTTATCAGAAACTCTAACAGTGAAATAACTGTGCTCTCCCTTAATATTAGAATGGAATTCTCGTTTTCCAAAAACCTGATAACCTAATTCAGCGCATACTTTTGAAAATACATTTGCTCCCGATTCTACCCCACTACCCTGTGGCCCGCCAATTAGCCATGAAAAATCAACAGAAGTCATAGATTATTCCTAATTTTTTGCAATATTAATAACAAGGTGAAACAATTTTGCTAACCTCCTGTAGCTGCATCAAACAGAGCACATTCACACTTATCTCGTTCACCACAATAAGGACACACACATACGCATTTCTCAATAGAATTACCACATTCTACACATATTGCAAATTCTTCCTCCTCTGAACTCATTAGGAGATCTAGAAAGAAATCGTATAAATGGTTTGAGACAAATTTCACCAATAATGGAAAAAAAGAGAGTATTTTTAACAAGAAATCTTCATGATTTTGCTCTTAACGATTTAAAAAAACAATACAAAGTTGAAATTCATTCAGGAAAAATACCAATCCCTAGAAAAACTCTTTCCTCCAAAATAAAGAATATTGAAGGACTCATTTGTTTTCCTTATGATACCATAGATAAGGAATTGATTGACAATGCAAAAAATCTTAAAGTGATTAGTACCTATAGTGTGGGTTTTGATCATATTGATATAGAACATGCAAAAAAAAGAAAAATTCGCGTTGGATATACACCAGAAGTTTTAACAGATGCCACTGCAGATCTTGCTTTTTCTTTAATACTAGATGTGATGAGAAGAGTTTCTGAAGGAGACAGACTCATTAGAAGAGGAAAATGGAATAAAATTTTTGGTGCCTATGATTATGTTGGTACTGACTTACAGGGAAAAACTCTAGGAATTTTGGGATTAGGAAGAATTGGCAGTGCTGTTGCAAAAAGAGCAAAATCTTTCGACATGAAAATAATATATCACAATAGAAAACAAGTTTCTAAAATAAAAGAAAGGAGTCTCGGGGCAAAATTCGTTTCTTTTGAAAAATTAATACGAGAAAGTGATGTGGTCTCTATCCATGTTCCACACAATAAAGAGACAGATAAATTATTTAACAAAAATATATTTCAACAAATGAAAAAAACGTCATTCTTGATAAATACAGCAAGAGGAAAAATCATAAATGAAAAAGATCTAATTTTCGCATTAAGGAATAAAATCATCGCAGGCGCAGGGCTGGATGTTTTTGAGCATGAACCAATTTCTACATCTCATCCATTTACAAAATTTCAAAATATTACCTTAGCTCCCCACATTGGAAGTTCAACAAAGGAAACCCGTGAAAAAATGGCGCAAATCGCCTTAAACAATCTAAATCTAGGCATTAGAGGTAAAAGGCCACAATTTTCAGTGGGGTATTGATGGCTAGATGTAGATTTAGTCACAGGTTGTTTTAAAAAAAATACTGCGGTTTTTATATAAATAATATCAACTATTAGTAAGTTGAAAAAATTCAAGCATACTAATGAAGAATTAGAATTAGCAAAACAACAAACTGAAAAAGAGAAGAAGAAAAAAGAATTACAAGCATAATATTTTTCCTTGTCTTTTCAGACAAGATTTTTTTATTTTTAGATTAAGTCAAACTGATTCTATAAGAAACGGTTAAAGATATTTTTACCCATGAGTTAGTCACTCAAATCATGGCATAAAAAACCATTAAAAGAAAAAGGACTGTATCAATTCAATTGTAGATAGAAAAATCATAAATTAATTTTCTAAGCCTATCAATTGTTGTATCTGTAGAGTTTGAAAAAATTAACAAGCATTGGAATGAATGAGTGTTGATGATAAAAATAAAGAGACCTGTATGAAACTTAATTTTTAAAATTTTTTATGTCTAATTGAATAAAGTCCTCTTCATCCCCATGAATACAATCAGTTCCCACGGCTTTTAATGTTGAAAATCCAATTGTTCCTAGTGGGATTTTTCCATCCTTTTGTAATAATTGAATTTTCCCAGAAACAACTTCTTTGTGTTTATTACAAGTTACACCAACCATATATTCATCTTCATTAACAGTTACTGATACAATAAATTCAGGTGGATTTACACATTGTTTTCCATTTTCTGTTATAGAACATTTATCAGGCAACATATAAAAAATTGATTTCTTATACGATATTAATCTTAATTGTTAAGTGTTGAATTAATATCAAGTGAGTTTACATAAAAAGTGAATTCTGTGGCCCATAACTTTGATATAATAATTATTGGAGGAGGAATTTTAGGAACATCTATTTCATATTTTTTATCTCATCTTAACAAATCAAGGCAAATAGCAGTTATAGAACAAGCCCACAGTGTTGCATTTCATACAAGTGGTAGAAACACCGGAAAGGTTCACGCCCCATATTTGTACAATCCGGAGAGAAAAAAGATGTTTGCAAAAGCTGCTTTTCATGGATATGACATGTGGAAAACATATGCTAAACTTAAGGGATTACCGTTTAAGGAAGATGGAGTTATTGAAGTGTCACAAGACCAGAAGGGAAACAAAACTCTGGAAAAATATCTAAAATGGGGAATAGAAAATGGATTAAAAGAAAATGAAATATCCTTAAAATCCAAGTCAGAATTGAAAAAATTAGAGCCAGAGATAGAATGTTATTCTGCATTATGTGTGAATCGTGATGCATCTACAGATTATTCATTACTGACAAAATCTCTAATGAAAGATAGTCAACAAAATGGAATAAAATTTCTGCTAGATACCAAGGTCACAAAAATAAAAAAAATAAAAAACAAATGGAGCGTTACACTAAACCATGAACATGAAATTTTTGCAGATTTTTTAATTAATGCTGCAGGAGGAGAAGCCATAGATATTGCACATAGTATGAATATTGCAGACAAATTTACTGACGTTCATTTTAGAGGAGAGTATTGGAAGGCACCCAAAGAATATTTTAATTTAACAAAATCTAGCGTGTATTCAGTTCCAGAATTTCCGGACTATCCGTTTTTAGATCCACACTGGATAATTCGAATAGACGGAACTTGTGAGATTGGACCAAACGCCGTTCCCGTTTTTAGTCCGTACGGATATAACAAATCAGAAAACCTCAAAGAATTTGTTCCAAAAATGTTAGAAATGCTAAGCTCAGGTGCAAGAAAAGCAATATTTGATAAGCAATTCCAAGAACTAGCAATAAACGAAATTCAATCTTCGATGTCAAAATCAGTAATGGTAGATAGAGTAAGGAGATTTCTTCCAAAAATAAGAGCAGAAAAAATTACAGATAGAGGGACTGCAGGAATCAGATCTTCTGTAATTGACCAGAATGGAAAATTTGTACCAGATGTTATTTTATTGGATGATTCAATGTCATTTCACATTCTCAATTATAATTCACCAGGGGCAACTGGTGCATTGCCCTTTTCAGTTTACATAATAAAGCGACTTGATGAAAAGGGGTTTTTTAAAAATGAAAAAGAGGATGGTCAGTGTGGCCCATGGAAATTTGGCGAAATAGCGGAAAACATACCCTCGTAGAAAATTTTATTAGCGTCATAAAACGGCAAAAAATTTGATTAATTGTGGCTAGATGTAAGAAATGTGGTAAGGAAATGGATACCCAAAGATCAGGATTTTGCTCGCTGTTATGCTATAATCTGGATTTACAAGAACAAATTAATTCAATTGGAAAAACAAGTACCATTTCAAAAAGAAATGTGTTCTAATCACTTGTGAAATTTTTCATTCATTTTATTGGTAACACTACATTCGATCAGATCATGTAGGAAGAATAGTAAAGCATTAATCACAAATTATTTTTTCCAAAATATTGAAGCGGATTTTAATGATTTTTGCCATAATTACATTACTGAGTCCACTATATCTAAGTCAAACCGCTAAGGCAAGCCCATTCTTTTCTAATGGTTATTTTACTCCAAACGGAATAGAGTGGTGTGAAGAAAACCTTCCTCTGTATAAAATTTTAGGAGAAAAATTCTTTGAACACCATAATCATTCCTTGGAATCACGCATTTGTGTTAGTCTTTATGATGATTATTATTGGTCATATGAGGGGCCAGACAGAGTAGAAAAACTCATCGAGAGAAGCAAATACTATTCCCAATTAGAAATATCCGAAAGTTATGAAGAATCACTTACAGGAATTATTGATACCAACCCTGCAGAAAATAAGGATCAAACTTTACTTCAAGGAATAACTAAAGATGGAGAAACGATTGTTCAAATAATCTCTAGTACCCCCAAGAAAAATCAAACATTGGAGATTAATTTGGTTTTTTTGGACAAATACAATAAATTAAAACCAAATGTTGACTACAGCATTAATGTCACCCAACAAGGACAAAAAATTTTGGAAAACAATAACATCTATTCAGAAAAAGGGCTATCCACATTAATTACCAGGCCACTAAACTCCGAAGAACCAGTTTCAATCAAAGTTTTGATCAACCAAATAGGAATTGAAAATAGCTCTAGTATTGGATCCAATCAGGAAATTCTCGAATTTACGGTAGTTCCAGAATTTGGAGTTATGACAATTATTTTGTTTGGAATTGCAATTTCAATGTTGATTTTGTTAAATGCAAAAAATAAATTATTTTTATTTAAACTTAAATGATTAGATATTGAATTAAAAGATCAAGTATCATAATAACGAGGATTCATTCAGCAATGAATTTATCACATCCTGAATTACATGGTTTGTTCATTACTCCCTCACATTTTTCAAATTCATCATGCATTATTCTGTGATGCCCACAGGTTTTACATTTTTCACGAAAATGAGAAATTAACTCACTCATTGGAATATTAGATTTCTGGATTTTGTTTTCTGTTTGCAGAGTCATAAAAAATTTTAAAACTAATGGATTAAAGAGTATTATGGAAGGAAAATGTTGTGGAGTTCTTTCAAAAAAATGACTATCTATGATTACCTACTTGACTCATCGTCATCAATAGTTCCGCCTTGACCGTATAACACATGCATGGTATAGCTGTTTGCAATATCTTTACGATTTCGAAGTTTGGAGATAATTTTATCAATACCATCAGGATCATCGCTACTAATTTTAAGAAAAACATCATATTTCCCCCAAATTCCATTAACTTCAATAACTTCAGGAATCTTCTTCAACTCGGAAATGAGATCAATTTCACTTCCCGGATTGCAGTTCAAAAGAACGTAAGCTTGCATAATCTAAATTCTTTCTCCGATAAATAAGGATTGTATATAAGAATTTTAGAAATCAATGAATATGGTCACGGTGGATTTTAGAGAAACTTTTGTTTTGATGACTTTAAGGTTTTGATAATTTCAAGGGTTTCTTCTAATTTCTGAATCTCATTTTTTTTCACGTTGATTACCGTCTCCAAAAAGTCTTCGAATGGAGTAGAACTAAACTTCAAGGGTTTTTCATTTTTAGTCTTAATGCATCTTTTTTTTTGTAAAATTTTTAAAATTGCATATGTTTCTGTTCTTGGGATATCCAATGATTTTGACAAATTAGAAGCAGTTGTAGAACCGAACTTAATTAGATACAAGTAAACCTTGGATTGATTCTGAGAAAGTCCAAATTCTGAAAGAATATTTTCAGGATTTTCAATAAAAAATTTGGATTCGTTTAATAATTTTTCATCCTCAAAGCATATTTGCTTTTTATTCATCATAGATTTTTTCCCACGATAATTCTCTTTGATTTTCCCATGATTTTATATCGAAATATGGCATATGGTAATTGATTTTAATTTGAATAAAAGAATCACGTAGAAATTATTAGTGCATTAGATCGACTTCGAAAACGTCTAGAAAATAAAAAGGCGCCGGGAGGGAGATTTGAACTCCCGTTCCCTTGCGAGAACGCGCTTTATGGTAATCATTTCCAGGCGCGCGCCCTACCAGGCTAGGCGACCCCGGCATTTGTCATTAGACAAAAGTAATCGGGAAAAATTGATTATATATTATGTTATGTGATATTGGGCTTCTATTTCCAAATAGTGATGGTGGTTGATTTTTCAATTTTGTTTTTGTTTAGATCATACCCCGTAGCGTGAATTTTGTATAATCCTTCAAGTGTAGGATCTCCATCATTTTTTATTTGATCCCAAATAATTTCAACCTCCTCCAGTGGCTCTAATTTGTAAAGATCAGAAGCAGAATCACGGAAATTTTTTGGAGAATATATCAAAACTCCTGACAATCCAGTAATTTTTAGACCGTAAGAAGAATCAGAAAAGGTTAACGGAATAGTTCCTGAATTAACTATTCGGATTTCTATTTCCTCTCCTTTTTTAAAATCAAATTTTTCAGTGACTATAGAAATTGATGGTCCACTTACAAACACAAGTTGATTTGTATTTTTTACATCTATGAAATACAAACCCAAAACTAGTCCGGCTATTATGCCCACCGATATAAAACCAACAAGAGTTTTAGAAGACAATCATCAAAAGTTTTTTTGGTTAATTTTTAATCCTTTGTAGTAGGCTTTGTTCTCCATTTTCGAGGATATGTGTTAGGAGTCATGATAATTCTTTTTGTTTCAAAGGCATATCCTTTTGTTGCTTCCTTTAATTCTTCTTCAGACATCATTGATTCCGCCAAAGCCACAACCTCCCCTTTTTGTGTGTAAATTCCAACTATGTCTCCTTGTTTGAGATTAGGGCTAATTTGTAGAATTCCTGGAATAGCCAATTGTGCTCCATGACACATTGCATCAACAGCTGAATCCCTAACAACCACCGATTTTAATTGGCTCAATGCCTCTTCTACTGGTTTTATCATATTTCTAAGTTTAGTCTCATCTTTTTTTTCTTCCCACAATGAAAAAGCATTTGCAAGTTCATGTAATGTAATTAGACCATCAGATTCACGAAACTGATCAACTCTTGTTCTTCTAAGCTCAATCATAGTGGCTCCAGGACCAAGGACTTCCCCCATATCATAATAGAGTTTTCGAATGTATGTTCCAGATTCACAAAGAATTCGCGTCAACAGTAATCGTTCCTTTTGTTCAATTACTTCAAATTCATAAATTGTTCTTGTCCTTGTTTGTCTTACAACAGCAGAACGTTGTGGGGGTTTTTGGAAAATCTCACCTGTAAACATTTTGATGATTTCTTCTAGCTTTTCTTTTGAGGGGAGAGAGTGAATTCTTCCAAGTGCATGATACTCTTTTGGTCCATACAATAGGACTCCAAGGGCTTTAGTAGCCTCTCCAAGACCAAGTGGAAGTACGCCAGACACTTGGGGATCAAGAGTACCACTGTGACCAATTTTAGGTATCTTTAACAATCTTTTTGTCCACGCTACTGTTTCATGGCTAGTTGGTCCAGGAGGTTTGTCTAAAATTATCAAGCCATAATCAAGCAACTGTTCTATTGATCTTTGGTCATAGTATGTACCATAGGAATCATCGGTGATATCTTGATCTATTTCAATTAAATTTTTTAATTGTTGTAATGTCAAAGAAATTTTCTCACCGTTTCTTTTGATTTCTCTATTACTTGATCAGCATTAAGATTGTCAGTATCAATTATTGCATCAAAAACAGATACATCTTCTCCGAATTTAAAATCATAGAGTTTTTTGTACAGGGCTTTGTTTTTGTCATATCTCTCTTTTGTTACAGCATATGCTTCTTTAGGACTCATATTATCACGGTTCTGCATTCTTTTAGAGCTGCTATCATGGGAACCATCCAACCAAATTTTTATTCCATCATCAACAAGCCAAGGAAGTGTGTAACTGGTAATAACCATCCCGCCTTTTTTGAAAAGATCAATTAATTTTTTATCCACTTTTTTATCAAATTCAGAATTCAGTTCTCTTTGTGCAAGAAATTTCATTCCCTCATCTGTATCCCACCAATCATCCCCATCAACTGTGAAGCCTTCCTCTTTTGCCAATTCCTTTAAGACATCCCCACCACTAAGATAAATCAAATTAAATTCATCAGCCAGTCCTTTAGCAACCGTAGTTTTTCCCACAGCTGGAGGACCAGAGATTACGATAGATTTGGTCAAACTCCCATTGTAGTTTTGGTCAGCTTCATAATAATTCCACTAAATGCAATAGAAGAAAGGAAGTACCAAGCCCATAAGTAGAGTGCATTTTCTTTGAGACAAATATTATCCGGATCTAATGCTTGCTCTGCTGTGCAAGTAAGATGAAAGAAATCTCCTGGAATTATGTTAAGAGGGATAGGAGACAGAGCCACGGTGTATGAAAACAATTGAGGCAATACTAGATAAAATATCAATATCAAAGGAACAAACGTAATCATCATAGGTCGCATATTCATTTGCATCATTTCCATAGACATTTTATTCATGTATGCAGATTTTTTGTTTAGCTGATCAATCTTTGCTTGATCTTTGGATCTCATTGCAGACATTCTTTCCTTTTGCCAAGATCTTGTTTCTTTCATAATTCGTTTTAGTTTTACTTGATCAACCATTTTTTTTCTCACAAGAGCATTAAAGAGATTCAACATAATTCCAAAGCCTGCAACAGCAAATAGTGAAGGAATTACTCCTTGAATTATTGGGTCATCACTTCCCAAACTACGTGCCCCTGATCCCAAAAATCCAAAGATACCACCATTTTCTTCTAGAAATATAGAATTCAAGAAGAAGAGTAGAAAATCAAATTCCATGACTATAACCCTATTGCCCTAATTATTTGATTGGCAGCTTCTTCAAGTTTACCTTCACTGTTTAGAACAGGTTTTAACGGAGATCCAGATAAAACAGAACATGCAGACATCATTGCAGATTGTATATCAAGCTCTTTTTTAATAGTTTCAATAGAAACTTTATCTCTGTTTCTTGTTTCATCTTTCATTCGTCTGTTGTAAATTTCCTCGGTTTTTGCAGTTACTAAAATAAAATGTGATGGTTGTATTATTTGTAAGACGTGATATGGTAGTCCAGGGTTAAAACCTTCAGGTGTTCGGATGAATGCATGTGTATCTATTATTATTATATCGCCTTCTGTTTGGCTTAATTTCTCTGCTGCATTTTTTTGAAGTTTTTTCTGTTCTGAAATAGGAAGTTTTCTTAATTCATCTCTGTCATTAATACCGTGTTCTTTTGCAACCTCAAACATTATGGTTCCATAGTTAGTAACCTTAACACTTTTGTCATTGTTTTTTATCAATTCTACGATTTTGTTGATTAAAGTTGTTTTTCCAACGCCGGGTATTCCCACTACAACAACTTTTTTACTTTCTACCAAGTAAAGCACCCAATCTCGGCATTACCACTTCAACCTGTTCTCGTACTAATTGTGTGTAATAGTTAATGAGAATATCTACCATTAACAAAATTCCAATTCCGGAACCAAACACTCCTAAGACATCAGATACTCCCGCGAGAAGACCTAGAATCATAGAGCCAATAATTGTAACTGATGGAATGTATTTGTTCAAAAGAGCTTCAACGGGCTTATTTGATCTTCTAAATCCAGGAATTTGTACATCTGCATCTAGCAAATTTTGAGCAGCACTTTTTGGGGAAAGACCACCAAGCTCCACCCATAATCTTCCAAATACAACGACAATTCCCACCATGAAGAGCATGTATCCAATAGCACGTCCAGGATCCAAGGCTGCAACATCGAGACCTCTTGGTGGAGTAATATAGTAAATTATTCCACCTATGGGGGTAGACGGACTTGTAGGATCAAACTGAGCTAGAATATTCATGAATACATTATTGTTTCTAGGATTCATGTTTGCCCATAACATTTGGAAAATAAAAACAGCATTTGCTGTAAGTGCAGATGCCAAGATTACAGGAATGTTTGAAGTATACAGCATTTTAATAGGATAAACTGCAGAGAAGCCCCTATACTTTGTTGAAACAATTGGAATCTCAATCTTCATTCCCTGTGTAAACACCAATATCAAAAGTATTCCAGCAGTTAAACACAATCCAAAGATACTTGGTAATTGATTAGACCTGAACAAAACATTTGACAAGTCACCATCCATTATCGATTGGCCTATATACGGAATAATACCAATTGTTCCTCCATCACCAGCAGGTAAAGGACTAAACAAGCTCCAAAGAATTTGTTGAGCAACTCCTGCCATGATGAATAAACTGATTCCACTACCCAAACCCCAACCTTTCTGAATTAATTCGTCTAAGAACATGATAATTATTGAAGCTGCCATCAGCTGGCCAATCATAACATATAGAACATAAGGTTCTGGAACCCCAGGCCCATAAACGGCGGAAGCATAAACTATTGATTCGGCAACAATAACGACATATGTTACAAGCTTAGTTGCAGTCTGAAAGATTCCTCTTTCTTCAGGCTTTTTGAAATCAAATTTCAAAATATCAGATCCACGTAATAATTGCATCAACAATCCTGCTGTTACTATTGGACCTATGCCTAATTCTACCAATGTACCTTGCTGAGAAGCAAAAATTACTCTTGCAAACTGGAGAAAGTCAAATTCAGGTGCTGTTGCACCGTAAAGAGGGGTTTGTCCCATTATCATGTAAATTAAAAGTGCAATTCCAGACCAAAGTAACTTTGTTTGGAGAGAAATCTTCTTTTTTGGTTTTGGAACTTGAGGAAGATATGGTTCTGCCTTAAAAACAACCTTTCGTATAATGTTAGTAACGCTACCCTCAGCCATTATCAGCTAACACTTCTCCCCCAACAGATTTTATTTTCTCTTCAGCTCTAGCGGTAAATTGACGAACTTTAACAGAGTATGCACCAGATGGTTTACCACCACCGAGCAATTTGTCGTATCCTGCAGCGTTTAAATCAAGAATTTTTTTTCCTGAATCTTCTTTTCCGAACTTTGAAAACAAGTCATCTAGATCACGGATGCTAGCCCATTTTTTTGTAATATTTGGGTGAGGTGGATGTGTAGAAGGATGACCAAAATGGTCAGGATATTCTTTAAGCATTGTACTGTAAAGATGCTTATTCAAACCAGAAACACCAAGACCACCTTTATGACCACTTGCACGGTGTTGACCTACTTGTCCCCAACCCATGTGACGGCCGCCACGAAGTCGTCTTGTTTTTCTTAACCTTGTTGCCATTTTAGATCATACGCCTCACTAATGTACCAAGATCTTTGTTTAATCCAAGTATACCTTTTTGTCCGTACAGTCTTTTTGTACTTCGTTTAAATCCATGTCTTGGAGGAGACAAAGCAAACCAAGGTTTGAGTGGTTTTAATTTTGATAATGTAGCTTTTCCTTCAGCCAAGGCTTTTGCAAGTTCATCAATGGAGTTGAATCCAAGTTCTTTTAGATCTTCAGGAGTAATTTTTTGATATCCAGATTTTCTTGCTTTTTTGTTTAACAAATCCTTTGCAAGGTCTTCATCTAATTCAATCCAAGTAATGTAATGTTTTACTTTGTTCAGCATTCCAAGAGTGTTATCTTTTGCAGGAAGAATTGTTGCTCTATATTTTTTATCCAATTTTAGCAATGTCATTGTAGTAGTTGCCCAGTGTGGAACATCGGCTTGACCTTTTATTCTAACAACAAGATATGCATTTGCCATTTCTATCAACCTTGACTGAATGTTTGTCTAAGACAATCCAATATTGCTTTTGAAGTCGAGTTCATAGTTGGTGTAGAACCTTTTGCAGTAGTCCATGCATCTTTTAGTCCTGCCAATTCTAATAATCGTTTAATCTTACCGCCTGCAACCAATCCCAAACCACGAGGAGCAGGGATAATCTCGATGGTTACACTTCCACCTTTTCCTCTAATTTTGAATGGTACTGAATGTTTTTGATCACACCTGCACTCCCAACTACCACATCCTAATTTGATGGGACTGACATTAAGAAAAGCCTGATTTGTTGCTTTTTCTATGGCAATTCTCATTTGTTTTGACTTTCCTTGACCTATTCCCAAGTAGCCATTTTCATTACCTGCAGCAACAATTGCTTTGAATCTTGTTGACTGTCCATTTGAAGTCATTTTCTGAATAATTCCAACATCAACTACCTCACTTTTCAAATCTGGAAGTAGTTTCTTGATAATTCCTGCTTCTTGTATTCTTAATCCATCCTCAATTATTTCTTCAATAGACGAAATTTCTCCAGATGCAACTTTTTGACCTAAAATTGTTTTTGGAACCCAAACTTCCTCTTCCGGTTCTCTTCGTGGTCGTCTATTTTGTGTTGCCTGACTCATTCTATTTTACCTCCTTATCTATGGTGGATTTAATTTGTGAAATGTCATTTTTTACTGTAAGGTGCTCACCGTTTATTCTTTCAATTGGTGGAAATGTTTCAGGATTTGCTGGAACTTCTAAACCTGCATCAACTACTCCTTTTAGCGCTGCGGCCATTCTTTGAGTGTATTTTCTAGTTCCCGTGTACAAAATTGCTCCTTGTGATCCTTTTCCAAGGGCCTTTTTACCTGCAATATAGCCAGTAAGATATGCTGCTGGAACACTTTTTCTTGAGCCTTTCCATCCTTTTTCAAGCAAGTATCTAGAATGTGCTGAGGCTATTACTTTATCTCCAGTCATTTCTGGTTTTAAGATTTGAACTTGTGTATTCTCATTTGTAATGTTTACCGTAATGAATTCTCGTTTTCCCATCAACATGGTACCACGTTTTTTATAATTGGTCTTTTCCTCTCGTAGTCTTCTCAATATTTTTGAATAGGCCATCTACAGAACACGATTTTGAACCTGCTCTTATATACGTTAAGCGTGAATTAGAAAAACAAGTAATGCTTTTTGAGTATGTAATCGATTTTCTGCCTCATCCCACACAACAGATTGAGGTCCATCTATTACAGATGATGTTACCTCATTTCCTCTTTTTGCGGGAAGACAATGCATAAAGATAGCGTCTTTTTTTGCAAGTTTCATTAAATCTAAATTTACTTGAAATTTTGGAAGGAATTTTTTTGATCTCTTTGGATCAGTATTATGAATAGAAGTAAAAGTATCAGTTACAACCACATCCGCATTTTTGATTGCTTTATGACTATCGTTAGTAATTTCAATTTCAGTAAATTTCCCAGCTTCCTTTACAACTTTTTTATTTGGTTCAAACCCTTTGGGAGTCGCAACAGACATTTTGATTCCAGCCAAAGCACTTCCATAAATCATGGAGTTACATACATTATTCCCATCACCTATCCAAGCAATTTTTAGTCCTTCCAATTTTTTTTTCTTTTCTTTAATGGTCATAAAATCTGCAAGAATTTGACATGGATGGAATGAATCAGATAGTCCGTTAATTACAGGCACTGTTGCAAACTCAGATATTTTTTCTAATAAATCATGATCATAAACTCTGGCCATTATACAATCAGTATATCTTGAGAGAGTTTTTGAGGTATCTTCAATTGATTCACCTCGAGATAATTGCATATCACTAGATGAAAGATTGATTGCATGACCTCCAAGCTGGAACATCCCAACTTCGAAACTTACTCTAGTTCTGGTACTGGGTTTTTGAAAAATCATAGTTAATGTTTTGTTTTTTAATAACGGTTTATTCTGACCTTTTTTCGATTCTTTTTTTAATTTAATTGAATAATCAATTAATTGTAAGAATTCCTTTTTAGATAACTCCGATAAAGTTAGTAGATTTTTTGATTTTAGCTTCATTTCCTAAAGAATCCAAACATTCCCCTTTTCTTTTTAGGTTTCTCTTCTTGTTTATCTTGTTTTTGCTCATCACGGATTTGTGATTTTTCTTCATCTTCCGTTTGCGTGGTTAGATCTTTAGGATGAGGGCGTCCATTTGAAATCCACACTTTAATTTTTTGACTTAATCGTAAAGCTTCATCATCATTTTCTGGAGGAGGGATGTCAAATAAGTCAGAATATTTTGAAATGTCCTTATCTGAAATTCCTTCAAAAGGATCGTCTGATAGGATAAGATGTTCTGGTTTAGGTTCTGGTTTAGGTTCTGGTTTAGGTTCTGGTTTAGGTTCTGGTTTAGGTTCTGGTTTAGGTTCTGGTTTTGGTTCTGGTTTAGGTTCTGGTTTTGGTTCTGGTTTTGGTTCTGGTTTTGGTTCTGGTTTTGGTTCTGGTTTTGGTTCTGTGGATAGAGAAGATGGAATTATTTTTTGAAGAGATACATCATCAATAGAACCAAAAACAGCTTCTAAGAAAATTTTCTTGTCAAATGGTTTTAGATCAGGATATTCTTGGCCAATCCCCACATAGAGAACTGGAGTAGATGTAATTTTAACAATAGATAATGCAGCTCCCCCTCTTGCATCAGCATCACTCTTTGTAAGAATCGAACCATCAAATTTCACATGATCAAAAAATTCTTTTGCTTGATTTACAGTGTCATTTCCAGCAAGAGAATCTCCTACAAAAATTTTAAAATCAGGTTTAACCACTTTGGTAATTTTACTAATTTGTTCCATCAAATTTTTACTTGTTTGCATTCTACCAGCTGTATCAATCAAAACACAATCAATTTTGTGAGATTTTGCATATAGAGAAGCATCTCTTGCAACTGCTGCAGGATCAGAATTATAATTCTGAGCAACAACTTTAAGATTTAATCGATTAGCATGTTCTTTTAGTTGTTCTATCGCACCTGCTCTAAAAGTATCGGCTGCAGCTATAACTACAGAATATTTTTTTTGTTGGAGCATATATGCTAATTTTGCCAGAGAAGTTGTTTTTCCGGTACCATTAATTCCAACAAATAAGATTAAAAATGGTTCGCCTAATTTTTTTTTCTCATTTATTTTTTCAAAGACATCAACTTCACCTGCAGAATCAAATAATGAAGAAATTGTAGAAATTAAACTATCCTTAACAAATTTTTCAATCTCATTTTTGTTTACTTTGGTTCCAATTAACCTATTCTTCAAATCTGATTTGATTTCATCAATCACTTCACTTGCTACATCCGATTCATGTAGAGATATTTCTAATTCAAATAAAATTTCTTCAATATCTTTTTCGTTTAATTCCTTTTCACTAAGACTTTTAGCGGCATTGGAAAATGCGCTGCGAAGTTTATCAAACATGTTAATCAGAAGTATTTTGAGATTCTGCCTGGATGAGTTGATTAATTTGATGTTTTCCTTGTTCTAATTGCGCAGAAGCCTCATATTTTTTGGCAGAGGTGTCTTTTATTGCAACTTCAATCTCTTTGATTCGAGCTTCTAGATAATTAATCGCAGAAATGGAATCTTTCTCTAAAGAAATTCCTGCACCTATATTTAACACCAGTTTATCAGCAGAGGAAATTTTTGCCTTTACAAAAGTCCCCATTCCAACAGGAACCAAGGTTTCAGAATCTGATTTTTGACTAAGTGATTTTATAGATTCAATTGCTGAAGCAGCTTCTCTTAAAATATTGTAAAGAGTTGCTTCTCTTTGAGACAAGTCACTAAAATAATTCTCAAGCATTTGCATATGCTGCATTAATTGTTGTGCTCTTTCCTCACTCATTTACCACAAAAAATCTTCAGAAGGTTATAAATTGATTCATGAGATCTCTTTCTATTTGAAAACATGTTAATAAAAAAATAAAGGTTAGAGTTTATTTTGCTTTTGAGAATCTAGATTCTACCTCATCCCAATTCACTACATTCCACCAAGATGAAATATAGTCTGGTCTTTTGTTTTGGTATTTTAGATAGTAAGCATGTTCCCAAACATCTAAACCTAAGAGAGGTACAAGACCTTCAGTTCTTGGGCTAGTTTGATTTGGCATTGCTTTGTATTCAACCTTCTTTGAGGAAGGGTTGAAAACTAACCATCCCCAACCGCTTCCTTGAATTACTGCAGAAGTTGAAGAGAATTTCTCCTTGAAGTCAGAAAAGCTTCCGAATGATTCTTTGATTGCATCAGCGATTGAACCACCTGGCTCTCCTCCTCCATTGGCTTTCATATTGTTCCAAAATAGCCTGTGGTTATCATATCCACCACCGTTAAAGTTAATGGCGCCTCTTTGGGATTCAGGGACCTGACTAAGATTTGATAAAATATCTAGGATATCTTTATCTTGAATCTCTTGAGGACAAGCTTCCAAGGCAGCATTAAGTTTGTCAGTGTATGCTTGATGATGTTTTGTATGATGAATCTCCATTGTTCTTGCATCAATGTGAGGTTCTAATGCATCATAGGCATATGGCATTTCAGGAAGTGTGTATTTTACCATAAACCACAAATGTTAGTTATTCCATTTATTGCTTTACTAAGCAATTGATTTTTACTTGCTAAGATACACCAAAAAAGATGTGAAAACTCGAATCATTTTTTCTTTTTTAGTAATCATTATGTCTTCAATTATCCTTTCAGAATTTCCTATTTCGGATCAAAAATTACAACTGTATCTAGAAAACAGTGTTCCTTTTGTAGGAACAGAAATTCCTCGATCGGAAGGAATTGATGGAACAGGTATCAAAATTGCCGTCATAGATACAGGGGTGGATTTTAATCATCCAGATCTTTTTGGTTATGGCCCAGATGGCAAGGTGATAGGAGGATACAATTTCATTCAAGAAGGTGAACCTCCCATGGACAACAATGGTCACGGAACACAGGTTGCAGGAGTAATTGCTGCTGATGGTAAAGTGAAAGGAATGGCCCCAAAAGCAAAAATTTTAGCTTACAAAGTTTCTGAAGACGGTAACGCAGTCTCTTCAGATTTGATTATCAAAGCAATTGAAAAGGCTATAGAAGATAATGCAGACATTATCAACATAAGTCTTGGAGTTAACAGGACTAATGAAGAAATTGAGGGGGCAGTTACAGAGGCATTGGAAAAAGAAATTTTTGTAGTCACTGCGGCGGGAAATGATGGGCCAGATAATAGCACCATAGGAAGTCCAGGAAAAAATTATGGTTCTGTTACTGTAGGTGCAACGTACAACAACTTAACATCGAGTTTAGTTGCAACCTTAGAAGTAAACCAAAAACCTTTTACAGTAATCCCAATGGTTGGATCTTCCAAATTAGATGAACCCATAAAAGGAGAAATAATTTTTGGAGGATACGGAAAAGAAAAAGATCTTTCCGAAATAAACGCTACAAATTCCATTTTACTGGTTGAAAGAGGAAGTGATGTTGAGGGAGAGTTGCTATATTTTTCTATCAAAGAAAAGAATGCAGCTAATGCAGGGGCAAAAGCTTTGATTGTATATAATAACGAGCCAGGGATTTTTCTTGGAGAATTAACACATGAGTTTGTTGAAGCAGGGTACAAACCACGAATTCCAGTAGTATCAATAGACAGAGAAGAAGGTCTAGAAATCAAAAAAATTATTGAGGAAAATAATTCTGCCAGTCTACATCTTTTTTTTAATCCAGATTTCATTGCTCATTTTAGCTCCCGAGGACCAGTTTCCCCATTTTACATAAAACCTGACCTCGTAGCTCCAGGAGCATACATTAACACTACTCAAAATAACGGCGGGTATAATTTTACAAGTGGAACTAGTTATGCTGCACCCCATGTTAGTGGTGCAGCAGCATTGCTGATTCAGAAAAATCCTGGAATTCACCATCACGAAATTAAATCGTTGTTATTAACAACCACAGAGCCGGTATCTGACGCCTATGGACAAAAGTTTTCATTAAAAGATGCAGGTGCAGGTAGGCTCAATATTGGAAGAGCCATTGATTCCACCTTGATAATCCAACCTCCAGATTTTGTAGCATACATTTCTTCAGACAATCAAATATGGGAACAAGTTTTGGAATTAAAATCATTGATTGGAAATTTGGAAAATATACAAGTGGAATTTGACGGTCCTAAGAATATAGAATTTTCAAGTGTTCTTGATGGAAATTATTTGAAAACAAGAATGAAAATAACAGGAAATGATTTTGGAGATTATGAAGGAAGAATTATTGTAAATCAAAATAACGACAGATATGCTGTACCGCTTTTAGTCCATTATACTGAAGGATCTATTTCAGCATCACAGGATTCAGGGAAATTATTTTTTAAAATATATTATCCTGATAAATGGAGTTTTGCAAAAATCACTATCACAAACAGCAAAAATGAAGAAATACAAACTACTTCTGCCACACCATCAAATCCAGCATCAATTACTTTGTATGAAAATGGATTGTATTGGATTCAAGGAAAAATAAAAGTAAATGAGGAATCTCTTGATGTTTTTGACATCATTCAAGTAGATACAGTATTACCAGGAACCTCAAAGCCATTTGATTTTTTTAAATTACCTGAAAGACAAATAGGATTAATAGCAGTAATGGTCATAGTGGTGGGATTAATTGGGATTAAGTTTTCTAGGTCAAAACCTAGACAAGTCTAGGACCTGCGTTTTTAATTTCAGATGAAATCCCTTTGAATTTCTCAAAATTATCCACAAACATCTTTGCTAAATTTTTTGCAGATTTTTCATACAAATCTTTATCACTCCAAGTATTTTTTGGATCTAGAATTTCTGGTGGGACATTATCTACTTTAGTTGGAATGTCAAGGTTGAATAGCGGATCATGTCGGTATTCTACTTTATCTAACTCCCCAGTTAATGCCGCCGTTACCATAGATCTGCTGTATTTTATCTTAATTCTAGTCCCAATTCCATATGGCCCCCCGGACCAACCAGTATTGATCAGATAAACTATAGTATTATGCTGATTGATTTTTTCTCCTAAAAGTTTAGCATAGACAGCAGCCGGTCTAGGCATAAATGGAGCCCCAAAACACTCAGAAAATACAGATTTAGGTTCTTTAATCCCACGTTCTGTTCCTGCCAATTTGCTAGTATATCCGGACATAAAGTGATACATTGCCCCCTCTTTGGTAAGTCTTGAAACTGGAGGCAAGACGCCTAGTGCATCAGCAGTAAGAAAAACAATTACTTTGGGATGACCTCCAACACTTGGAATTACAGCTCCTGGGATGTAATCCAAAGGATAAGCAACACGAGTGTTTTCTGTATAAGAGTTATCATCATAATCAGGTTTTCCGTCGTGCAGTACAACATTTTCTAATACCGCACCTGGTTTGATGGCATTCCAAATTTCAGGTTCTGCTTCTTGGCTTAGATTGATGCATTTTGCATAACATCCTCCCTCAAAATTAAAGGTGCCATTGTCAGACCACCCATGTTCATCATCACCGATAAGATTTCTATTAGGATCAGCAGAAAGAGTAGTCTTTCCAGTTCCAGATAATCCAAAAAATAGTGCAGTATCTTTACTCTTTCCAATGTTTGCAGAGCAATGCATAGGAAATATCCCACGGTCCGGTAACAAAAAATTCATTACACCAAACATTGATTTTTTCATTTCTCCTGCATATCTTGTTCCACCTATCAGGACTATTTTCCTAGTCAAATCAATCAGTATGAAAATATTTGATGCAGTTCCATCTGTATCTGAAACAGACTCAAATTCATTTATGCACATCACTGTAAATTCTGGATTATGGTTTTCTAGTTCTTCTTTTGAAGGACGAATGAAAAGTTGTCTGGCAAATAGACTCTGCCACGCATGATCATTAATCACTCTTATCGGAAGTCGATTTTCCTTGTCAGCCCCAACAAAACCATCAAAAACAAACAAGTCTTTATTTTCTACAAACTTTTTCATTTTTTCAAGAATACTTGCAAATTTCTCAGGAGAAAATGGATGATTGATTTTCCCCCAATCGACCGTATCCCGAGTGACATCATCAAGAACTATAAATCGGTCGTCTGGAGACCTACCGGTATATTTTCCTGTGTTAACAGATAATGAACCAGTAGTATTTACTACACCTTCTTTTTGATTTACCGAAATTTCAACCAATTCCTCAGGAGTAAGATTTCTATAGATTTTTGAAGGGTTTATCCCAAATCTTTGAATTTGTGATGAAAAATCTTCGGTTACACAATATCCAGCCACTTCAGTCAACTATGGCAATCTCCGCTAAATGATTTAATCCCAAGTCCAATCATGAGATATTTCGATCCGCCTTGATTTTCCTTATTATCTCTTTCCTATTGATTCAAATTTTTTGATCTAGGAACGTATTTATGTAAAATTTCAAAAGTTCTTCTGATGCCAATAAACAAAGAACTCCTAGCTAAAAGGAAAGAAGCAAAAGAACACAATCCGGATTTTGCAAGACCAGAGAGTTGGCGTTATAAACGATTAGAGACCACTTGGAGAAAACCAAAAGGCATAGACCATCACCAAAGAAAACAAAAAAGCCGAGGGAGACCAGGTTTGGTTAAAGTCGGTTACGGTGGACCAAAGGCAGCAAAAGGCTTACACCCTTCGGGATTTACAGATAATCTAGTTTTTACCCTTGATGACATTAGTAAACTAAATCCAAAAACAGATGGCATTAGATTTGGCCATAGTGTTGGAACTAAAAAGAGAAAAGAGATCATTGCAAAAGCAATTGAAAACAAGTTCAAAATATTTAATGCAAGAGTGAGTGCAAGTGGTAGTAAATCTTAGAGCAAAAAAACGGTTAGCCTCAAGGGTAACCGGTGTAGGAGTTCACAGAATCAAGTTTGATTCAGATCATCTTGACGATATTGCAGATGCCATCACAAGAGAAAACATTAGAAGTTTGATTACTGCAAATACAATTCAAATTAAACCATTTACTGGAACCTCAAGAGGAAGAGCACAAGAGAAAAAAGATCAGAAGAATAAGAGAGGTGCAAAACAAGGAGCTAAACAAGGAAGAAAGGGAGCCAGAGTGGGAAAGAAAGAGATCTATGTTGCAAAAGTGCGTTCATTAAGAAGATTACTCAAAATTGCAAAAGACAGGAAAGATCTTACCAATCCAGAATTTTGGTCACTTTACAAAAAAGTGGGTGGAAACACAGTAAGAAACAAGGCACACCTCAGATTATTAATGGAAGAAACCATTGCAAAGAGAAAATCTTAGAACCGATATACTGTATTTTCCCAATCTAAAATTCTGTCTTCTTTTATCTTGATCCCTTCTTTAGACAACATATTGATTTTTACTTCTCGACCGTATGCATATCCACCAACCTTTCCATCAGATTTTACCACCCTATGGCAAGGAATAATCACAGGATAGGGATTATTTTTCATAATTCTTCCTACTGCTCGTTGACCATTTTTAATCCCAACAGCCTTTGCCAATTCTCCATAAGTTGTTATTTTCCCCTCTGGAACTTCTAGTAATTTTTTGTAAATTTTTTTATCAAGATTCATAATTTTATTACCTCAAGATTAGTTGAACTAAGAAAATCTAATACTTTTTTCTTGTTTTGTCCTAAACCTGTCCAATCAAGTAAAGCAGCAACTGCATTTTTGTTTCTATCCAGAATATGAAAAAATAAATCGCCGTCAAGATAATCTAGAGCATGTTTTGGCATGACAGTACCCAAAGAAAATTTACCTTCTAGAAGCTGTTTTGTGAATTTTTCTGGATAATGAGTTCCGCCAAAACAGATTGCCATCGGATAAGAGGGAATGTTGTCAGAGAGAACATCATCTATAATTTTTGCTATGGAATTGCATAAAGTAACATCAGTCCATTGTTTTTCTGTTGTTCCAATCTCAATGAAAATTGTAGGTTTACTAAGATCTGTAGGACCATGGTGGGTTGCCTCAATAGTAATTTGAAAGTCAGAAAATCGTGATTTATTCTCCCATAGTTTTTGAAGGTATTTTTTCTGAATGTCAGGATGAGGAATTGCCATTTGCTTTGGATTCCCTCCAAATTTTGCATCAGAGAAATTTCCTGTGCTATGACAAGTAAGGGCCAAAACCCCTGATTCTGCTGCATGTTTTGAAAGAAAAACAAATCCATCATAATCGTATTTTTCTTCTAACCAATCGGCTTGAATAGCAGGTGTGGGAATAATTAGAAGATCATAGTAATCTCCTCGAAACAATTTGTCCTCCTTTTTCATATTTTGAGAAAGAAATTTGGCCATATTGTTACCTGCAGGGTCATCAGCATATGCCACCAAAAGTTCCATAAGATCAAAGAGATTACCATCTAAATAAAAAAACTGCTTTGATTATGTAGGGTGCCTTGAAAATCTCGATGATTTTTGGAATAAGAATATAAGGACACCGAATTAATTTCTGGCAATGAATCCTAGACAGACTGTAAAGAATATGGCAAATACTCTAAAAATGGCTAAAAAGCCAGATAGAGATGAATATTCCCAACATCTCCGATTGGTGCTTTTAGGCATAGCAGGGGTTGGTGCTATTGGGTTTACAATACAGTTTGTATTTTCAGTGATTACATTTGGTAGGTAAAAATTGTCCGAAGAAGTAAAATCTCATCTTTTCGCGATAAGAACAACTGGAGGACAAGAAAAAGTTGTAATGCGTCTCCTCGAGGCTAAAGCAAATACTAACAAAATTAACATTCAATCAGTTTTACTAGTAGATAACCTAAAGGGATATGTTGTAATCGAGGCAATAAATCCTAGTGATGCATACATGGCAGTCGAAGGGGTAAGACACATCAGAGGACAGCTTCGTGGAGAATTAGAGTTTAAAGATATTGAAGGATACTTGGTAAAGAAATCAACAGTTTCACAATTGGCAGTAGACAATATTATTGAAATCACAGGAGGTCCATTCAAAGGAATGAAGGCTACCATTACTAGAATTGACGTAGACAAAGAGGAGGCAACAGTAGTTTTACTTGATGCATCCTACCAATTACCAGTCACAGTTGACGCAAACTATCTAAAGTTGGTAACCGAGTCTTAGTAAGGATTAAATTTTTCATGTCAAGCTGATAATTATGGGAGAACCACAAAAAATATCATCATTGGTTACTGGAGGAGGTGCTTCTGCAGGTCCACCATTAGGCCCAGCACTAGGACCTCTTGGAGTCAATATTATGGAAATAATCAATGCAATTAATGATAAAACTAAAGACTTTGAGGGAATGAAAGTTCCAATAACAGTTTCAGTTGATCCTGACACAAAAAAGTGGGATATAGAAGTAGGAATTCCTTCAGCTGCAGCTTTGCTTCTTAAGGAAGCTGGAATTCAAAAAGGATCAGGTGCATCTGGAACTCAATGGGTGGGAGATGTCACAATAGATTCCATTGCAAAAATTGCAAGGACTAAACTAGAAAAATCCTATGCCAGTTCATTAAAATCAGTAGCAAAAACTATCATTGGAACCTGCCTTTGTCTTGGAATAAAAATAGAAGGCAAGACTCCAAAAGAGATTACTGCCGAAATTAATGAAGGTAAGTGGGACGAAAAACTCCAATAACCTATTTCTTTAGATAAACAGGATCTTTGTCTATTTTTTGTAATTCAACAAAAGTTTCAGTATTTTGTATTCCTTCAATTTTTCCAATTTTCTCAATTACAATAGTATGTAGTTCTTCAAGATTTTCAGCATAAACTTTTATCAACATATCGAATCTTCCTGTTACCTCAGAAATCAAAACTACTTCTGGAGTCTCAAGGAGTTTTTCACGTATAGAGTCTTTAAGTTTTGGATCTCGATTAATCCCTACGGTAGCTTTTACCCCAATTCCTAATAGAGAGTCATCAATTACAATGGTGAATTTTTTGATTAATTTTTTCTTCATCAGACGTTTTATTCGACTGTACAAAACTGATGCATTAATGTCTAATTTCTTTGAGAGAGCAGGTACAGAGATTGAGCCATCTTTTGTTAATTCAAAAAGCAGATTCATGTCAAGTTCATCAAATCTGTGCAATCTGCTCAAAAATCTCGCAAGAGATTTAATAAATGTAAGTTTGGCCTTAATTTGGCTTTGAAATTACAAATATTGACCATAAAAAGTGAAAATTTTCAAGTTTTAAGAATAATCAAAAAAAAGAAACCACTAAACGATTTTAAGTAGGCTCCCTAGAAAATCTTCGTAATGATTACAGAGGCACAGCTAGTTGAAATGATAAAGGCAGCAAGAGCTGAAACTAAACAAAGAAAATTCAAACAATCCTTTGAAGTAATTATGACTTTCAAAGATATTGATGTCAAAAAAGGATTTGCCATAAATGAAGTGGTTCAACTTCCAAAAACTAGTTCGCCTGCAGCTGTATGCGTAATGGCAACAGGAGATATGAGTGTAAAGGCAAAAGCTGCAAAAGCAGATGCCGTGATTGGGACAGAGGATTTAGACAAATTTGCTTCAAATAAAAGAGAATCTAGAAAATTCATTAACAAATATGATTTCTTTTTAGCAGACACTAAGATTATGCCAGTTGTAGGAAAGGTGTTAGGTCAACTACTAGGACCAAGAGGGAAGATGCCAGTACCAGTTCCATACGATGCACCGATAGAATCATTTTTACAAAGATTTAGATCATCAATTAAAGTTAGAGTAAGAAGCTCATTATCATTATCTTGTAAATTTGGAGATGAATCAATGGATGATGCTGATCTTGCTATAAACGCACATGCAATCATCAACGCTGTTGAAAAGAAACTTCCAAACGGAGAGAAAAATATCAGAAGAATAATGATAAAAACAACAATGGGCAAACCTGCAAAACAAATTCAAGAGGTCAAGAAGAAATTTGCATGAGAATAGAACAGAATATCCAAAAAGAAAAGCTCAGATGTATGCTCAATTGCAAGAGCTGCCAAAAAAGTACAAAGTTCTGGCTCTTGTTAAAATGTCAAAAGTTAGAGCATCCCAAATTCTTCCATTAAGAAAAAAGCTCAAGGGAGAGGTAGAATTTGTAAGTATCAAAGACAAGGTAGCTCAAAAAGCACTCAAAAATGTCAGCATTCCTGGAATTGAGAAATTAATTGATGAACTTTCCGAACAATGTATGTTTATGTTTACAAACATGTCACCATTCAAGCTAAATGTATTACTTGCCAAAAACAAAATAATGTTGGCTGCTAGAGGTGGCGATATTGCAAGTATCGATATTGTAGTTCCAGCAAAAAACACAGGAATTGCACCAGGCCCAATGCTAACAGAATTCAAGGAAGCAAAAATTCCAACAAAAATTGATCAAGGAACTATTTGGATTTCAAAAGAAACAATCCCAGTCAAAAAAGGAGAGGTAATTAATGAAAAGTTGGCTCCATTATTAGGAAAATTAGATATTAAGCCAGTAGAAGCAGGAATTTCACTTTATTCAGCGCTAGAAGAAGGCATGATGTATGCCCAAGAAGAACTAGTAATAGATGTTGAAAAGATTAGAAATGAATTTGCTCAATTCCATCAAGAAGCCGTTTCTCTATCCATAGAAGCAGCTTACGTAACCCCAGAAAACATCAGCCAAATCCTAAGCAAAGCATCTCAATCTGCACGTTCTGTATCAATCGAGTCAGGATTCATGACAGATGAAACAAAAGAGCAAATAATTCAAAAGGCAGATGCCCAGGCAAGAGCCCTTGCAGGAAAGGCAAAGGACTACACACCTGCTTAATCTAAATTTCCGACTCGTGGCAAGTTCCAATTAAATTTCATTGCAGTTAATCTCACTCCTGTTGCAAGAGCAATCCCAATTATTGTTGCAAGATACAATTCTCCTCCAAAATACAAAATAAAATAAAATGCAAAAATACCAATAAAACTTGCCGTGACATAGAGCTCTTTTACAAACACGATTGGGATTTGATTAACAAATACATCTCTTAGAATTCCCCCACCAACAGCAGTCAATATTCCCGAAAAAACGATTGCCAGAAAGTCAAGTCCGAAAAAATTGTATGCAAATGTTCCTCCAATAATTGTAAATATCCCCAATCCGAACGCATCGAATTTCAGAAAAAGGTTCCAGTGTTTTTTCAATCTAGAATAAAGAAAAAAGATGGTAATGCCAGAAGCAACAGTAATCATAACATATGCAGGATCAGAAATTGAGTTCGGGAATTTTCCCATAACCACATCTCTAATTGTGCCACCAGCAACGCCTGTAATAGTAGATAAAAGAATAATTCCTACAAAGTCCGATTTGTGTTCTATTGCTTTGAATGCACCAGTAACTGCAAATGCCATAGTTCCAAACAAGTCTAAAACATAAATGAAAACATTAGAGGGAATTGAAAAATCAACCAATCACTATTGATGTGTGGTGATTAGTAATTAAGAATGATGAAAAAAGATTAAAATTAAATCGGAAAAACGAGAAACTCTCTAGCCAAATAGTGAGGATAAACCTTCCATGGCTGCTTCTTCTGATTTGCCTTCTTCTTTTGGTTCTTCTTTCTTTGCTTCACCGGCTGCTGGAGCTGCTGCTGGAGCTGCTGCAACTGCTACTGGGGCGGCTTTGATTGCGTCTTCGATGTTGATATCAGCCAAGGCTGCTACCAATGCCTTTACTTGAGCATCATTTACTTCAGCGCCAGATGCCTTTACAACTGAGCTGATGTTTGCCTCATTTACGTCCTTTTGTAGCTTGTGAAGTAATAAAGCAGCATAAACGTATTCCATTGTATCGAAAATCTTTGTTGAGCATAATATAAAACTATGGCAAAATGTTCAAACTATTCTAGTTTAAGATCTTCAAGCTTCTACATATAGAATAAAGGGTTCTTTTGAGGTTTTTATCAATAAGTGACTCCATCTTTTGTTTTAGAACTCTTTTTGCCTGATCCCGTTCAGGTCCGTCAGGTAAAGACAGAACATTGTTTACAAGTTCAGATAAAGATTCTCGAATCCAGCCATCTAACATTTGATATACTTTGGGTGGAATCATATCACATCTATCTTGGTCAAGATCCAAGATATTTGCAAAATTTTCATGCTCCACTCTATAAACAAGCGCCAATATAACATTGTCAGGGGTTGGTCTCTGTAGAATCTCAACTGATCTTTCTCCTGCCTTCCCTTGAGAAATTTTATTTTTGAGCCCAACTGGATTTACAATTACCCCATTTACTCCCACTTTTCTGCCTTCAACACCAGTTACTGCGCCAAAAATAAAATCATTATACTCACCATTTTTTCGAGTGGAGAATACATGCACTCCTTCTTTTAGTTGAGGTTTCTTTCCAAACACGATTAGATAGGAGTTTGTAGTGTATTTAATGTATTATTTAGGAAGATAATTCAGTAATGGCATTTTGATTAATTTCACAATCAGAGGACTAACTCTTGCCATCAATTCCAGAAACAAGTTAAGAGTAATATCAAAACCTGTGTTTATCCGATATTGGCAATAATCAGGCTATCTTTGATAAAATCCAATGTTTTTCATGAATTTGTCAAAGTCTTGATGATTTTGACTTTTACTAAATTCAATTGTTTTGATTTCCATATTGTAGTAATACTATGTTACAGACATAAGAAACAAGAAGTGTTTTGAAAAGACATATGGCTTGATTCTAACGTTAATTCTTAATATCGGGAAAATTCAGGCTCTACGTTGGATAAAAGAGAAATACTGAGAGAATTTTCCTCAGATCCTGAAAGGTATTACCAAGTAAAATTATTTGAAGAACAAGGATTTATCAGAAAATCATGCTCCAAATGTAAGAGATTTTTTTGGACTCTAGATTCTAGACGAGAAATGTGTCCAGATGATTCAGACGACACCTATTCGTTTATCGGAGATCCTCCAACATCAAAGAGATTTGATTATACTCAATCATGGAAAGAGGTAGAGTCTTTTTTTGTAAAAAATGGTCATACCTCGGTTTCAAGATATCCTGTTGTTTGCAGATGGAGAGATGATCTTTATTTTACGATAGCATCAATAGTGGATTTTCAAAGAGTAATGGGCTCCAAAGTAGTTTTTGAATTTCCTGCCAATCCACTTGTTGTTCCTCAAACTTGTCTTAGATTCAAGGACTTGGAAAATGTTGGAGTCACAGGGAGACATTTTTCAAGTTTTTGCATGATAGGACAGCACAGTATTCCAAATTCTGAAGGGTATTGGAAGGATCAATGTGTCGATTTGGATTTTAGATTGTTAACTGATCAGTTTGGAATAAAAAAAGAAGAAATTGTTTTTGTAGAGGATGTTTGGGCTGGAGGCGGATCATTTGGATCATCCTTAGAATATTTTGTCAGAGGTTTGGAATTAGGTAATGCAGTATTTACAGAGTTTCAAGGCGAACTTGGAAAACACACAATACTTGATCAAAAGATTATTGATATGGGAGCAGGCCTTGAAAGATTTGCTTGGATTACAAATGGAACACCAACTGCATATGATTGCTGTTTTGGACCGATAACAAACCACTTGTTTGAAAAGGTTGGAATTGATTCAGACTCACAATTACTAAAGAAGTACTTTACCGAAATTGCAAAGGGAATCGAAAACTTTGAGGATTTAATGGATGTCAGAAAACATGCCGTGAAAAATACTGGATTAAAAGATGAACAAGTAAATAGAATTATTGCGCCACTTGAAGGGCTGTATTTGATTGCAGATCATCTTAGAACTTTGATCTTTGCGGTATCTGATGGTGCCTTGCCAAGTAATGTTGGCGGAGGATACAACCTAAGAATGATACTTCGAAGGGTAATTGCAACAATTAACAGAATGAATTTGAAGTTAGATCTTGATGAATTGATTGATTTGCATATTGATTATCTAAAAGACACATATCCAGAATTGAATTCTAGTAGGGAAGATGTAAAATCTATTCTAAAAATTGAATCAGGAAGGTATGAAGAGTCAAAGACAAGAATGGAAAAGATTGCAAACAGACTCAAAGGAAGAGAAAAACCACCTTCAGTTGATGAACTAATAACAATGTATGAATCAGATGGAATTACTCCTGACTACCTTAAAGAATTAAAAGTAATTTCAGAGATTCCATCCACATTTTATTCTAAATTATCTGATTTGCATCAATCAGAAAAGAAAAAAGATATCGAAAAACTTCCTTTGGAAGGAATTCCAGAAACGGAGATGTTATTTTACGGAGAAGATCCGATGAAGTTTGAAGCCAAAGTTCTCAAAGTCTTTGATGATTATGTGGTTCTTGATAGAACCTCGTTTTATGCAAGAGGTGGAGGTCAAGAACCAGACCATGGTATTATCGGAGACAGTAAAGTAATAGACGTCAATAAACATGGAGGAGTTGTAGTCCATCAAGTGAAGGGAGCAATTCCAAAGGAAGGAGAAACAGTAAATTGCACAGTGGATGCAGTACGAAGGCAAAACATTACTAAAAACCACACTAGCACGCACATATTAAATTCATCATCAAGGAATGTTTTAGGATCTTGGGTATGGCAACACTCTGCATTCAAAGAAGCAGATCATGCAAGACTAGACATCACTCATCACTCTCCACTATCTGAAAAAGAAATTTCAGAAATTGAGAAAACCGCAAACTCGGTTGTTCAAAAAAACATGAATGTGGCAATAGAGAATTACGACAGAGGAACTGCAGAGCAACAATACGGGTTTAAGATCTATCAAGGAGGTGTAGTTCCAGTAAAATCAGTAAGGATTGTTTCTATTGAGGATTTTGACATAGAAGCATGTGGAGGCACACATGTCAAAAAAACAGGAGAGATTGATTTGATAAAGATTACCAAGACAAAAAGAATTCAAGATGGTGTTGTAAGACTAGAATTTGTTTCAGGGCCTACCGCATTTGAATTTGTAAAAAAACAAAAAGAGGAACAGGAGAAACAAAAAATTCTTGATGTACAAAAAGAACAGATCGAAAAACAACGTGAAGAACGAAAACAAAAAGCAAGAGAAAAAATGCCAGAACTATTAGAAAAAATTGTGTCGGGTGACTCGGGGGTGTTTGAGAATATTGAAGTTAAAGAGCGACTTTGTTTTACTGCAAGTGATCAATATGATGAATTTTTCCATATTAATTTTGGAAAAAAACTTGTGAACCAGGATCCGAAATCTGCATTTTGTGGAATCTTTGAATCAGGTCCAACGATTCGAATTATTGTGTATTGTGGAGAACAATCAGGTAAGAAAGCAGGAGAGATTGCCCGAGAGATTGCAGGCATTTTGGGGGGTTCAGGTGGAGGAGATTCCAAATTTGCTCAAGGGGGAGGAAAAGACACATCTAAAAAAGAGCAGGCAATAAACAAAGCAAAATTGATGATTTTAGGATGAGTTTTTGATATGACAGTAAACTGGAATGAAATTGAGACAAAGTGGAGAGAGAAATGGATTGAAGCTAAACACTTTGAGACAGATCCTAAAGATATGGAAAAAAAATTCATTACCGTTGCATATCCTTATCCAAACTCCCCTCAACATATAGGTCATGGTAGGACATACACTCTTGCTGATGTTCATGCAAGGTTCTATAGAATGCGAGGATTCAATGTCTTGTTTCCAATGGCATTTCATTACACTGGTACTCCAATACTTGGAATGGCAAAAAGAGTGGAGGCAAAAGATGCTGAGTTAATTAATAATCTGAAAAACTTGTATGGGGTTCCAGAAGAGAAAATTTCTGAATTTGTAGAGCCAGTAAAGATTGCAGATTATTTTCACCAAGAGATAAAATCCGGCATGATTGAGATGGGATACTCTATTGATTGGAGAAGGGAATTTACCACGATAGATCCAGTTTACAGTAAATTCATAGAATGGCAAATAAACACACTAAGAGAGAGAAATCTCATCATTCAGGGTTCACATCCAGTAGGATGGTGTCCAAAGGATCAGAACCCCGTATCACAGCACGATACGCAGGGAGATGTAGAACCAGACTTTACAGAATATATTTTGATTAAATTTCAATATGATAATTACATCATCCCAACTGCAACACTCCGACCTGAAACTATTTTTGGAGTAGTCAATTTATGGGTAAACCCAGAAATTATTTACAAAAAAATTACAGTGGATGATGAGAAATGGATTGTAAGTTCTGAATGTGCATACAAACTAGAATTCTTGGATAAAAAAATAACATATGACGGAGAGATAAAAGGATCCGAACTAGTTGGAAAGGCAGTTACAGTTCCTCACAGAAATGAATCAATTGTAATGCTTCCCGCAAGTTTTGTTGAAAGTGGAACCGGGACAGGAATGGTAATGTCGGTTCCAGCTCATGCGCCATTTGATTATCAGGCATTGCTTGACCTAAAAAAGAGCCAAATCGAGCCTGATTTGGCCTCAAAAATAAATCAAGTAGAGCCAATCTCAATTATTTCAACTGAAGGGTATGGGGAGATTCCTGCAAAAGAAGCAGTTGAGCGCTTTGGAGTAGTGGACCAAAATGATCCAAAATTAGAAGAGGCCACAAAGGAAGTGTATGGAAAGGAGTTTTACGGAGGTAAACTCAAAGAAAATACAGAAAAGTTTGCAGGAATCAAAGTAGCATATGCCAAGGATACAATAAAAGAATGGCTAATTGAAAATAAATTTGCAGATATTCTCTTAGAGCTTACAAATACTCCAGTAAGATGCAGATGTGGCTCTGAATGCGTAGTTAAAGTGTTAAACAACCAATGGTTTCTAAACTACAAGGACAAAGACTGGAAAGAAAAGGCCACAAAATGTTTTGACTCTATGAATATTTTACCAAATGAAATCAAATCAGAGTTTGAATATGTAATTGGGTGGTTAAGAGAAAGGGCATGTGCAAGACAGCACGGATTGGGGACAAAACTTCCATGGGATAAAGATTGGATCGTAGAAAGCCTATCAGATTCTGTGATTTACATGGCATATTATACAATTTCAAAATTTGTAAATGATGGAAGACTTACTGCAGAAAATTTGACTGATGAATTTTTTGATTACATATTTTTGGCAAAAGGAGATATTACCAAAGTTACAGATACTACAAAGATTTCTTCAGATACAATTGACGAAATCAAAAAAGAGTTTGAATATTTTTATCCGGTAGACTCTAGACATTCTGGGCGAGATCTTGTCCCAAACCATTTGACATTTTTTGTATTAAATCATGTTGCGATATTTCCAGAAAAAAATTGGCCAAAAGAAATTGTTGTTAATGGTTCAGTATTGATGGATGGTGCCAAAATGTCAAAGAGTATGGGAAATATCATACCTCTTAGAAAAGCTATTGCAGAGTACGGAGCAGATCCAATAAGACTTGCAATAATTATTTCAGCTGAATTGTTACAAGATGCAGATTTTAACATGGAATCAGTTTCAGGCATTCAAGGCAAGCTTGAGGGGCTTTTAGAGGATTGCTCCATACTAAAACCAGGAAATGCTGGAAAAATAGAACCAGAAGATGAGTGGATAAAATCCAAAACTCAGAGCCTGATTTTGCAAGTAACACACGCAGTAGAGAAAATGAGACTTCGTGAGGCATTACATGATATTTTGTATTCATTTGAAGGGGAACTGAGCTGGTATCTAAAAAGAGCAAATGCAAAAAACAGAGACAACATATCTGGAATTTTACACGAGGTTAATTCAGCAAGAGTTGCAATGTTGTCTCCATTTGCCCCTCATATTGCTGAAGAGATGTGGGAAAAATTGGGAAACAGTAAAATGATCTCAATTTCAAAATGGCCAGAATTTTCTTCAATTAACCCTACTGCAATTTTATCTGAAGATTTGTTAAAATCCACAATAGAAGACATTTCAAACATACTCAAGGTTACAAAAATTACTCCACAAAAAATTACATTGTATACTGCTGATTCTTTTAAATCAAAAGTATATCATTTTGTTTTAGATAAGGTAATGTCAGGACAAACTAACATGGGCATTGTAATGAAGGAGTTGATTGCAAATCCAGAGACTTCTGAAGTTAAAAAAATACCAGATTTTGTACAAAAAACGATAAAAGATATACTATCAGAGCCCACTGAAATAAGAAACACAAAATTAGAATCAAACGAATTTGATGAGAAGAAATTTCTTGCAGATGAGATTTTAGAGATAGGAAGAAAAGAGTTTGGAGTAGATATCAAAGTATATTCAGAATCAGATTCAGATATTTATGATCCTAAAGGAAAGGCAAGACACGCAAGACCTTTCAAACCAGCAATATTGATAGAATAAAAATTCTAGAAATAAATTAGAAATTTAGAAAAATTCTTTTGCTCATGGAGTAACTGGAGCACAAGGATTGGTATTCTTTGGACCATGAGATTTTTGTGGATGTGGAGTCCATTGATGATTTCCTGATTCTAGGTCCAACCATGGCTCGCCATCACCGGTATAACCGTTGTACCAAACTCCTGACTTGCTGGAATTCGTAATGTTAAGATCATCGGGGTTAATGTTAAGCACTAGATTTCCTCCAGCATCATGAATTCTAAGGGCAATAATTTGGTCAGCCTTTCCTGGTTCTCCGTTATCATCGATAGTCCATTCAGCATATGCCTCACATACTCCATCAAACCTTCCGTATCCTTCTCCATGATAAACATCTAAGGTTGGTTTATGGCTACCGTTTCCATTTGGAGGAGGTTCATTTACACTTCCATCATCATAGCAATTTGCTACCTCTAATTCTTCTAAGTGGAATTTATGTCCTAGCCAATTAACTTCAAAGTTGTTTGGACCAGAGTTTGTGTCACAATGAAGTTCAAATCCATGTGTTACTGATTCAACAAACTCATTGTTTATGGATTGATGATGAGTTGGGAATAATGTCTCATCAAGATTTACTTTACCACCACCGGTAATGTACCCAGTTGGATGATGATTAGTAAATGTACACTCTGCAAATTCAAATGGATTTAGATGGAAGTCTTGAGTGTTATTTTCAATTCTTATTGGATCTATTGTCTTTTTAGTTTGGTTTTCGTAAACACTCCATATTGCACACTCAGAATCAACCAAGGTCCAATTGGCATAATCTGCTTCAGTGATGTCATAGTTTCCTGGGAATACTGTAAAGTTACCTGTCATGTTCATGTGTTGATTAATTGGAATAATCACATTTGTGGTAAAGTTTGTATCAACTCCACCGTTGATAGTAAAGTTGAATTGATAATCTGCAGCATCATACGAATTTCCAGTAGTTACCTTGATGATTTTCACAAATGCAGGTAGATCATCGTTTGTTACAGTACAGGTTACTCCTGTCTGGTTCTCGTTTAGTGTAATGGTGCTGTTAGTTACAGTTACTCCGCTGTCACATTGCCAGTT
>Ga0210081_1000026_pt1 | contig 35737 bp, 29 predicted proteins | sample White_ThreeSqA_D_FD_185589 | JGI IMG/M metagenome (GOLD analysis project Ga0210081, IMG submission 185589) | Wetland microbial communities from the San Francisco Bay, California, USA, that impact long-term carbon sequestration -... | ecosystem: Environmental > Aquatic > Marine > Wetlands ...
TCAGGCCGGTTTGCACCGGCTGGTCGACGGACTGGCGCTCGATAACGCCTGGTGCCACCTTTTCGATAGGCGCACGGCTTGCGGCGTCGATCGGGCCCTTTCCATCGATCGGGTTACCCAGTGCGTCAACGACGCGGCCAAGCAATGCCTCACCAATCGGCACCTCGAGAATGCGGCCGGTCGTCTTCACCGTATCGCCTTCTGAAATGTGCTTGTAGTCGCCGAGAACAACGGAACCGACCGAATCCTGCTCGAGGTTCAGCGCCATCCCGAAAGTGTTCTGCGGGAACTCGAGCATTTCGCCGTAACGGGCGTCTGCAAGGCCGTGGATGCGGACGATACCGTCGGTTACCGCGATTACGGTGCCGACGTCACGCGCTTCCGCGGATGCCTCGAAGTTCTCGATGCGCTCTTTAATCAGCGTGCTGATTTCAGAAGCTTTGAGTGCCATTTCCTTTTCCTTTTTACTTGGCCAGTGCGGTAGCAAGGCCGGTCAGCCGTGCGCGCAGTGATCCATCAATTACGACATCACCGGCGCGAACTACTGCGCCCCCGATGAGGTTCTCGTCTATTTGCGTCGTGATCCGGACGTCGCGCCCGAGTCGTTTCTTCAGCGAGCTGGCAATCGCCTGCTCCTGTTCCTTGCTCAGCGCCGTTGCCGAGGTTACTACTGCGTCGACGGTGTTCTCGGTCTCCGCCTTCAGCGCCTCGAAGTGCTCGGCGATCTCCGGCAATACGCCGATCCGTCGATTTTCCAGCAGCAACTTCAGGAAGTTGGTGCCGTGCTGGCTGCCGCCGGCAAACACAGAGTCCTTGCCCACCACCGTGGCCAGCAGGCCCTGCACAAACGACAGCCGCTGCTCGTTGCCTAGCGTCGGCACGGCGAGGAACTCGGCAACCTGGCCATCGCGCATCAGCTCCGCCGCCGCATCCAGCGACGCGGACAGCTCGGCCAGCGCATTGTGCTCCTGCGCCACCTCGAAGACTGCCTGGGCGTAAGGCCTTGCCACTGTGTTGTTGTCGGCCACGATTTAGAGCTCCTGTGCGAGCTTGCCCAGAATGTCCTGGTGCGCCTTGTCGTCGATCTCGCGTTTCAGGATCTTCTCGGCGCTGGCAATAGCGATCGCCGATACCTGGCCGCGCAGTTCTTCGCGTGCACGGTTGGCTTCCTGCTCGATCTCGGCCTTGGCCGCGGCGAGCTGCCGCTCGCGCTCTTTCTCACCCGCTGACTTGCCGTCAGCGACGATCTCGTTCGCCCGCGCATGCGCCTGGTCGAGGATGCCGGTAGCCTGCTTGCGTGCCTCGGCAACGATCTCTTCGGCCTCGGCTTCGGCCCTGACCAGTTTCTCCTGGCTCTTGTCCGCGGCGGCGAGACCTTCCTCGATCTGCTGCTGGCGTTCTTCGAGCGCCTTCAGGATCGGCGGCCAGATGAACTTCATGCAGAACCAGACAAACACGATCATCGCGATCGTCTGGCCGATGAGCGTTAGATTAATGTCCACGTAATGCTCCTTGCTGTAGGAGCGGCCCCTGGCCGCGAATCGGGCACAAGCCCTCCTACCTGTTCAGGGTCGCGGCGAGTCGCCGCTCCTACGACCTTCTTAACCGCCGGTGGCAGCCTGCAGCTGGCCGATGAACGGGTTTGCAAAGGCGAAGAACAGGGCGATACCAACACCGATCATCGCTACAGCGTCAAGCAGCGCGACGACGATGAACATCTTGGTCTGCAGCATCGGCGCGAGTTCCGGCTGACGTGCGGCACCTTCGAGGAAGCGGCCACCCAGAAGGCCCATACCGATACCAACGCCAAGGGCGCCGAGGCCAATCAGAAGTGCGACAGCAATCGCCGTGAAGCCAATAACAGTTTCCATCAATTTCTCCTAAGGAGGGTCAAGTACAACGTGTTGAATACAAAGTTAACTAATGCTTTTCCGATGCGAGGCTCAAATAAACTATGGTCAGCATCATGAAAATGAAGGCCTGCAGCGTCACGATGAGCACGTGGAACACGGCCCAGCCGAAGTGCAGCGGCAACTGGTAGATGCCGAGCAACGCAATCAGGATGAAGATGAGTTCGCCGGCGAACATGTTGCCAAAGAGTCGCAGGCTGAGCGAAACGGGCTTGGCCAGCAGAGCAACACTTTCCAGGATGAAGTTGAAGGCGATGATGAACGGCGCCGCGATCAGGCCGAGGCCTTTCGTCGGCGGCGCGATCGGGTGCAGTGTCAGCTCACCGATGAAGCCGGTCACGCCCTTGTACTTGATCGTGTAGAAAATGATCAGGAAAAAGACGGCGATCGACATGCCGAAGGTGACGTTGACGTCCGTGGACGGTACGACCTTCATATAAGGAATACCGAGAACCTCGGCGCTGAAGTGCGGAATCCAGTCGACCGGGACCAGGTCCATCAGGTTCATCAGGAAGACCCAGACGAAAATCGTCAGGCCGAGTGGTGCGATCAGGCGGCTGGTGCCGCTGAAGGTGTCGCGGACGCTGGAGTCGACAAATTCGACGATCATCTCGACGGCCGCCTGGGTCTTCGACGGCTTGCCGACAGAAATCTTTCTCGCGACGCCATGGAACAGCACGACGAAGACGAGGCCCAGCAGGAACGACCAGAACATCGAATCGACATTGATGGTCATCGGGTTGCCGGCGCAGTGATTCCATACCCACTCGCCCGTCTCGGACTTGCAGACCTGCAGGTTCTGCAGGTGGTGGGCGATGTACTCGCTCGAGGTTTGTGGGCCGTGTCCGCCTTCAGCTGCCATTGCTGTTACTCGTTTCCGTTTCCTGTTCGCCCCGCACCCAGAAGCCTGCGAAGGTCATCAGCTGCGTGACAATAAATCCTGCAAAAAGCGCCGCTCCCGACAGCGGCCTGACCAGCATGAACACAAGGCTGAAAAACAGCACGGTCAATGCCAGCTTTCCCAATTCGCCCAGCCAGGCCGCCCTGAGCAGGGCCCCCGCCCCGGGGTCCCTGCGCGGCAAGACCAGTCGCAGCCCGAGAAAGGCGTTCGGGATCACCGCAATCAGGCTGCCGAGCAGCACCGAATAGCCGGCTATGTGACCAAAAACACCCCAGATGACTGCGGCCAGGGCCGCCCCGGCCAAGAACTGCCACTTGAGTACCCGGGCGATAATGAATGAGTCGCGCGAGCCGGCGCTCTCGTCCATCAATCTCAATGCCTCCGGCACTAAAAACGCCACGTCCATCGGGAATTACCGGCGGCTGGTGGCGCGAGTGGTGTGACTTATCCAGGCGGGCCTGTGAATTGCGTGCGCATTATAGTGGCAGACCCCGGGCATGGCAACACAAACCGGGCGATAGTCGAATCGGCATTTTTCGCGTTTTTTCCGCGAAAATACGGGGTTTCGGCCGATTTCCGGCATTGCGACACGGCGCACATCGAACACCTCGCCGGCCGCGTATAAAGGGCCGGTATCGGGGAAGATTTTTGGGCCGCCATGCTATTTATTGCCAGTGAGTCAATTCGCGCCAATCGCCACCTGACCGACGTCGCCAGGGAAATGAGCTTCACACTGGGCTTTTTCGCCACTCCTGCGACCTTCGCCGAGCTGATGCTCGGCACCTCCCGCCGCATCGTCCTGCTCAGCGAGGCCGATATCAGCCGCGAAACGGTCAGGACGCTGAAGGGTGCCCGCGACCGGGCCCCGTTCGGCATCATCGTCGCCGCCGATCGCGCGTCACTGCGCGGCAGCAGCCAGGCGGAACTCGTCGACAACCTCGCGAACTTCGACAATATCGAGTGGGTCGGCGCGACTTTCGACTTTGACCGGCTGAGCGCTTCTGCCCGCCGCTGCCGGCGGCGCATGCTCAAGATGTCGCGCCAGGACCTGGAGCGGGCGCTCGCAAACGAAGAATTCGTGCTGCGTTACCAGCCCAAGGTGGAACGCAGCACCGGGTCCGACTGGGTCACCCGGGAGGCCGAGGCGCTGGTGCGCTGGCGGCACCCGGAGCACGGGCTCATCGGACCACTGGAGTTCCTGCCGGAACTCGAGGCGTTCGACCTGATGGGCAAGCTCGGCGACTACGTTCTGCAGAAAGCGGCGAAGCAGCTGACGATCTGGCACCAGCAGGGGATCCACCTGGATGCCTGCGTGAACCTGGCATCGAGCCAGTTAGTCAACCCGATGCTGGCACATCGCTACGCAGACATCGTCGCGAACGCCGGTCTCGAGTGCGCGAATTTTACGTTCGAAGTCGTGGAGCAGGACCTGGCGGATCCCGAGGCGCCGCACCTGACGACCCTCAGCGCATTACGCCACTACGGTTTCCGTATTTGCCTCGATGACTTTCGGGTCGCGGCGGCCTCGCTGAGTGCCTTCGAAAGCTTGCCGTTCGATGAGATCAAGATCCACGCATCGGCGCTGAAGCGCGCCCAGAAAGACCGCGTCGCACAAACCGTCCTTGCTGCCGTGACGGGCCTCGCCCACAGCCTCAAGATCGCGGTTTGTGCCGAGGGCGTCGAGGACCAGGCGACCTTCGAATTCCTGAAGACGATCCAGTGCGACAAGATGCAGGGCTTCCTGATCTCCGAGGCCGTGCTGCCGAACATCATCCGCCACGTCTACTCGACGAAAGCCAAGACCGACGAAGTCGCCTGACGCTGAAGCGGCGAGGCGCCGCGACCACCCACCACACTCAACGCCCAGGCTGCCTGCGAGTGGACGACCCCCATCCGGGGCGATGCCCCCATTCGGGGACAATGGATGTTCCATGGCGAGACATAAAGCGAGCGCAGCGAGACAGTCCGCCATGGAATATGCATTGTCCCCGAATGGGGCGCCACTCCTGCAGGGACGCGCTCTTTCTAGCGGATGTGTTTCAGGATGCCGTCGAGTTCGTCGAGGCTGTTGTAACTGATCACGATCTTGCCGGCGCCCTTGCTCGTATGATCCACGCTGACCTTCGCGCCCAGCTTTTCCGAGACCTCGATTTCGAGGCGCCGGATGTCGGCATCCTTGCTCGCAGGTTTCTTCGGTAGCTGTCCCTTGCCGCCGTCCAGCATGCGCTTGACGAGCCGCTCCGTTTCGCGCACCGACAGGCTGTTCTTGACGACCTGGCGGGCCGCATCGAACTGCTGCGTCGGGTTGCTGATCCCCAGGAGCGCCCGCGCATGCCCCATTTCGATCTTGCGATCCTCGAGCAGCGGCTTCACCTTGTCGGATAACTCCTGCAGCCGCAGCAGGTTGGTCACGGACGCCCGCGAACGGCCGACTGCTTCGGCAGCTTCCGCGTGAGTCAGGTCGAATTCGCGAATGAGCCTGTCGAGCGCGCGTGCTTCTTCGAGCGGGTTGAGGTTCTCGCGCTGGATGTTTTCGATCAGCGCCATCGCGATGGCTGACTCGTCCGGTACGTCACGAATGATCGTCGGTATTTCGGCCAGCCCCGCGAGTTGCGCCGCGCGCCAGCGGCGCTCGCCGGCCACGATCTCGTAGCGCTGGGTGTTACCCGGACTCGTTATCTTCCGTGCCACGATCGGCTGCACGACACCCTGCGCCCGGATCGAGTTGGCAAGGTCTTCAAGCGAGTCCTGCCGCATGTCGACGCGTGGCTGGTACTGGCCACGTTGCAGGTGTTCCACCGGCACCTGCTGCAACCTGTCGCCAGGTGCGCTGGCAGCGGAGTCGTCTTTATCGACGGCACGCGCCGCCGGCTTGCTGAGCAGAGCGTCGAGGCCGCGGCCTAATCGTTTCTTTGGTGACATCTGGTTTCCTGTCGCGGTCGGGGCCGCTCCTACACTGCTTCGGCCATGCGCGCATCTTCGCGGCGCAGGATCTCGCCGGCGAGCGCGAGATAGGCTATCGCACCACGCGACGACCTGTCATGCAGCAATACCGGCCGGCCAAAACTCGGCGCCTCGGCCAGTCGCACATTGCGCGGCACTACCGTGCGAAACACCTTGCGATCGAAATGTTCCAAGAGCTGCAGCGACACCTCGTTGGACAGGTTGATCCGGGGATCGAACATCGTGCGCAGGATGCCGAACAGCTCGAGTTGCGGGTTGACCGAGTTACGCACCTGTTCGACCGTGTTCAGCAGCGAACTCAGGCCTTCCAGCGCGTAGTACTCGCACTGCATCGGGATCAACACGCCGTCGGCAGCAGTCAACGCATTGATTGTCAGCATGTTGATCGACGGCGGGCAGTCGATCAGGATGAAGTCGTAAAGGCCGGCGACCGGCGCCAGCGCCTGCTTCAGCTTCATCTCGCGGCCGATTTCCTGCAGCAGGTTGACCTCGGCAAGCGTCAGGTCCTCGTTGCCTGGCAACACGGCGAAGCCGCCCTCCGGCGCCGATACGATCGTGTCGGCCGCCGTCGCATCGCCGAGCAACACATCGCAGGCCGAGTTCTCGATTTCCATCTTGTTGATGCCGCAGCCCATCGTCGCATTGCCCTGCGGATCCATGTCGACCAGCAGCACACGGCGCTGCGTTGCCGCCAGCGATGCCGCAAGATTGACGCAGGTCGTGGTCTTGCCGACCCCGCCCTTCTGGTTTGCTACCGCTATGATTCGCGTCATCTGTTCATGCCCGTCGCAACAGCACGGCGTGCCGCGAGCCTTCCGCGAGGCCCGGCACTGCAAGTGGTGTCACCGCATGGCTCCACGGAGCCGCCAGTTGTTCTAGTTCTTCTGCCGGGTAGCGCCCCTTGAGCGCCACGAACACCCCGTCCTCTCCTACGTGATGCCCGGCGATTGCCACGAGCTTCGGCAGTGCTGCCAGTGCCCGCGCGATCACGGTATCAAAGCGGTGGCCGGGTGCATAGTCCTCGCCGCGAGCTTTGACGGCGGTAACGTTGTCGAGACCCAGCATTCCCGCCACGTGCTGTACGAACATGATCTTCTTGTTGTTGCTGTCGAGCAGCGTAAATTGCCGTGCCGGGTCGACGATTGCGAGCGGTAGCCCCGGGAAGCCGGCGCCGGTACCGACGTCGAGCACGGTGTCGCCCTCGAGCAATGGCCAGGCAACGAGGCTGTCGAGCACGTGCGCCGTGATCATGGCCTCCGGATCGCGCACCGCGGTCAGGTTGAACTTGCGGTTCCATTTGCCGAGCTCGGACAGCAGCGCCGCGAGCTGCCCGGCCGCGCCCGCGGGAAATTCCTGCGGCAGACGCAGAAGGGCTGCCTCGATCGTGTGCGTATTGACGTCTTTGGTCACGGCAATGGCTGGTCGTTCAGAAGATACTCGCTGAAGAACATCATCATGACCTGCTGCTGCACATCACGATTGTTTCGCTTGCGATAGCCGTGACCCTCATCGAGCGCGTTCATGTACCAGACGTCCTCGCCCTGGACGCGCAGCGCGTTCACCATCTGCTCGGCTTCGCCGACCGGGACACGCGGGTCGTTCTGCCCCTGCGATATGAACACCGGTATGCGGATACGGTCGACGTTGTTCAGTGGACTGATGCTGTTGAGAAACGCCCGCATGCCGGGGTCACGCTCGTCGCCGTACTCCTGGCGGCGCAGGTCACGCCGATAGTCCTGGGTGTTCTCGAGAAAGGTGACGAAGTTGCTGATGCCGACGCTGTCAACGGCCGCCCGCAGCCGGTCGCTGAAATGCACGGCGCTCGCAAGCGCCATGTAACCCCCGTAGCTGCCGCCGTACACGGCAACGCGATCGGCATCGAGGTCCGGGCGCGTCGCTATCCAGTCGAGCAGCGCACCGACGTCCATTACCGCATCTTCCCTGTTGTAGCCGTTGTCGAGGCCGAGGTAGGTCTTGCCATAGCCGTTCGAGCCGCGCACGTTCGGCAGCACGACGGCGACACCAAGCTTGTCGAGCCACATCTGAATCGTCGTGCTGAAAGTCGGGCGCGATTGTCCCTCGGGTCCCCCATGAATCACGACAATGACCGGAAACGGTCCGCGGCCGGCGGGCTTGTACACCCACGCCGGCACCGGCCGGCGCTCGCCGTCGACCACATCGAAGGTCGGGTAATGCACCAGCTCGGGCGCGCGAAAACGACTGCTGTCGAGCCCGCCGATTTCACTGACGGTCCAGCGCGTCAGCGCACCATAGTCCAGCGGTTCGTCGCCGAGCGCGAGCGTGAAAGCGTCGCTCGGTGCCTGGGGAGTGGTCAGTGACATGCCGAGCATGCGGTCGCCGGGGCTGAACTTCAGGCCGTAGACGCGACCGATCGGCAGGTTGTCGACCGGGCGATACCGGCGGGTCGCGGCATCGAGCAGGTAGAGGCGGGAATAGCCTTCTTCGTTGACGACGAAGTACAGGCGCTTGCGGTCGTGGCTGATGCCGGCGCTCTCTACGTCCCAGCGGATGTTCGCCGTCACTATTTCCGCCTCTGCTCCCGCCTCCAGCGACTGCCACGCAAGCTGGTTGAACTCGCCACCCTGGTCGGTGATGAACCAGAAGCCGTTACCCGCGTCGTCGAACGCGATCGGCTTGTTGCTGCTCATATTGTCCGGGCCGCCGGCGAGAATCTCGAGTTCACCCGAATCCAGGTTCAGCAATTGCACGGTGGAGTCAGCGATGCTGACGTAATTTCTGAGCAGGAGACGGCTGCCGTTCGCCGAGAATTCGCTCGGCTCCCAGTAGGTGCCGTCCGGCGATGCGAGGATCAGCTCGGCGTCGCCCGGCGCCATTGGATCGAGCATCCAGATATCGTTCGCGACTCCGTTGCGACGCGTGCTGCGAAACGCGAGGCGCGTGCCACGCCGGTCCCATACCGGCGTGTCGTTCTTCGAATCGCCGTCGGTCAACAGCATCTCGCCGCTGGTTTCGGGGTCGAACAGGAACAGTTGCGAAAATTCGTCGCCGCCTGCGTCGCGGGCAAAGACCAGGTGATTGTCGCCCGGCTGCGAAGTAATTTCGCTGACCGGCTCGGCATAGAACGTTAACTGGCGGCGGCTGCCGAGCGGCATCGCGACCTGGTGAATCGAGTCGACGGCGCCGAAACCGGTCGAGACGAAAATGCCCTGGCCATTCTCGGCCCAGTCCCGGAATGTCGCCGAGCGCACGTTCTGGAAGCGCAACAGGTCGGCGACGACCGGCGTCGGAATCTCCGGGATTCCCTCCAGCACCAGGTTGCCGTTGTTCATGACCCGGCGCTCGACGTCGGCAGCGGCGAGCGAGGGTGAGAGCAGTGAGGCGACCAGCAAGACCTGCCAGCCGCGCCGCCAACGGTTGATTTCCGTACTACACAACGAGTAACGCCATGAAGTCGTCGACCGGCGTCTGCGCCAGCGTGTCACGATCCTGGCACAACGCATCGAGCTTCGCCCACTGGCTGCCGGAAAGTTTCGGCGACACGCTGTCGACGAACTTCTTCTTGAGTACCGGGATGCCTTCGGCACGGCGCTCGCGGTGACCGATCGGAAAATCGACCGCGATGCGATCCGTGCTGGTGCCATCCTTGAAGAACACCTGCACGGCATTGCCGATATAGCGTCGCTCCGGATCGAAGTAGTCTTTCGTAAACTGTTCGTTTTCCTTCACTTCCATCTTATCGCGCAACGCATCGATGCGCGGATCGCTGGCGACGTCGTCCTCGTAGTCGGCTGCCGTCAGGCGCCCGAAGATCAGCGGCACGGCAACCATGTACTGGATGCAGTGATCGCGGTCGGCCGGGTTGTCCAGAGGGCCGGTCTTGTCGATGATGCGCACGCCGGCCTCCTGGGTCTCTATGACGACTTTCTCGATGTCGGCGATGCGATCTTTGACTTCGCTGTGCAGGGTCATGCCTGCTTCGACCGCCGTTTGCGAATGAAATTCAGCCGGGTAGGAGATTTTGAACAGGATATTTTCCATGACGTAGCTGCCGTAAGGGCGCTGGAACTTGAACTCGCTACCTTTGAACAGGACGTCGTAGTAGCCCCAGGTCTTCGCGGACAGCGCCGACGGGTAGCCCATCTCGCCGGTCATCGCGATCAGCGCCAGGCGCACTGCGCGCGAGGTCGCATCACCTGCCGCCCAGCTCTTGCGCGAGCCGGTGTTCGGCGCGTGCCTGTAGGTGCGCAGCGAACATCCGTCGATCCACGCGTTCGACACGGCGTTGAGCACTTTCTCGCGATCGCCGCCCAGCATGCGTGTGACTACCGCCGTGGTCGCGACGCGTACCAGCAGGACGTGGTCCAGGCCGACGCGATTGAAGCTGTTCTCGAGCGCCAGTACGCCCTGGATTTCGTGCGCCATGATGGCCGCGCGCAACACGTCGCGCATCGTCAGCGGGCCCTTGCCGGCGGCACGCGCCTGCCGGCTCAGGTAGTCCGCGACCGCCAGGATGCCGCCAAGGTTATCGGACGGGTGCCCCCACTCGGCGGCGAGCCAGGTGTCGTTGAAATCGAGCCAGCGGTTCATGCAACCGATATTGAATGCGGCCAGCACCGGGTCGAGCTCGTACGACGTACCGGGCACGCGCGCGCCACCGGCCAGCGTCGCGCCGGGCACGACCGGACCCATCAGCTTGGTGCAGGCGGGGTAGTCGAGCGCCTGGAAGCCGCACGCAAGCGTATCCATCAGGCAGTAGTGCGCCGTCTCATATGCCAGGTCGCTATCGACCTCGTAATCACAGACGTAGTCGGCGATATCGACGAGCGCCTGATCCCAGTCGGCCCGCTTGGCCGAGCGAATATCAACGTTGGACATGGTGTCTCCGGGCAAAAGTGTTCTGTGTTGTCAGCCGCGGTCTTCGATCGCAACCCACTGCTGCAGGCTCGGGCCAACGTAATCGGCGGCCGGCCGGATCAGCTTGTTGTCCGCGCGCTGCTCCATGATGTGCGCCGCCCAACCGGTGATTCGCGAACAAACGAAGATCGGCGTGAACAGGTACGTCGGGATGCCCATGAAGTGGTACACGCTGGCCGCGAAAAAGTCGGCGTTGGCAAACAGGCGCTTCTCGTCCCACATGACTTTCTCGATCGCCTCGGAGACCGGGTACAGCGTCGTGTTGCCGACGTCGGCGGCAAGCTCTTTCGACATCTTCTTGTTGATCGCGTTGCGCGGGTCGGATTCTGTGTAGACGCGATGGCCAAAGCCCATGATCAGCGCTTTGCTGGCAAGCTTTTCATGGATGCCGGCAATCGCTTCTTCCGGCGTCGAATACTGCGAGATCAGCGCCATTGCCGCTTCGTTGGCACCGCCATGCAGCGGGCCACGCAGTGCGCCGATGGCGCCGGTGACGGCCGAGTGCATGTCGGACAGCGTGCCGGTGATGACGCGACCGGCGAACGTCGATGCATTGAATTCATGCTCTGCGTACAGGATCAGCGTCGTATCGAGACACTTGCGATGCAGTTCCTTCGGCGGCTTGTCGTGCAGCATGTGCAGGAAATGGCCGGCGATGCTGTTGTCGTCGGTTTCGGTGTCGATACGCACGCCGTCGGTGTGAAAGCGATGCCAGTACAGCAGCATCGATGGCAGGCAGGCGAGCAGGCGGTCGGCGGTGTCCAGCTGGTGGGAAAAATCGCCTTCCGGTTCGATGTTACCGAGGAACGAGACGCCGGTGCGCAGTACGTCCATCGGGTGGGCGTCGGCCGGGATCATTTCCAGCACGACCTTCAGCTCCTCCGGCAGCCCTCGGTTGGCCTTGATCTTTTCGATGTAGGCATCGAGTTCCGCCTGCGTCGGCAGGTGTCCGTGCAACAACAGGAAAGCGACTTCCTCGAAGCTCGCGTTCGCCGCGAGATCGTGAATGTCGTAGCCGCGATAGGTCAGGCCCGCGCCTTCCTTGCCAACCGTGCAGAGCTCTGTTTTGCCGGCCGTGACGCCGGCGAGACCGCCTGTTTTACTTGTTGCCATCTTTCTCTCCCGTCTTCAGGCCCTGCTCCGCGAACAGGGCGTCGAGCTTGTCCTCGTAAGCCTGGTAACCCAGCACGTCGTACAACTCCATGCGCGTCTGCATGCTGTCGATCACGCCCTGCTGCGTGCCCTCGTTCCTGATCGCTCTATAGACATTCAATGCCGCCGCCGACATCGCGCGAAACGCGCTCAGCGGATACAGCGTCATTGCCACGCCCACTGCGGCGAGCTCGTCCGCCGTGAACAGCGGCGTCCTGCCGAACTCGGTGAGGTTGGCCAGTACCGGTACTTTAATGACATCGGTGAATTGCCGGTATTCATCAATGGTCGTAAGCGCCTCGGCAAAGATGCCGTCGGCGCCCGCCTCGACATAGGCCGCGGCCCGGTCGATTGCGGCCTGCTGCCCTTCGACCGCATGCGCGTCGGTGCGGGCCATGATGAAGAAATCGTCGTCGATGCGGCCGTCGACACAGGCCTTCAGCCGATCGCACATTTCGCCCGTTTCGACCAGCGCCTTGCCGGGACGATGTCCGCAGCGCTTGACGGCTACCTGGTCCTCGATGTGCACTGCGGCGGCGCCCGACCAGGTCATCTCGCGAATCGTCCTGGCGATCATGAATGCGCTGCCCCAGCCGGTATCGATGTCGACCAGCAACGGCAGGTCGGTGGCCGAGCAGATCCGGCGCACGTCCTCGCTGACGTCGTTCAGCGTCGTCATCGCGAGGTCCGGCAGGCCAAACGATGCATTGGCAACGCCGGCGCCGGACAGGTAGATCGCCTTGTGCCCGGCTCGCTCGGCGAGCATCGCCGCGTAGGCGTTGATGGTGCCGACGATCTGAAGCGGCTTGTCCGCTTCGAGCGCGGCGCGGAATCGGGCTCCTGCACTCATCGCGCGTCCTCTGATTGGTGGGCCAAGTAGTCCACCGCCGGCAATTCTAATAGTGATTAAAACCGGCGGGAGCCGGATTCTACTCCACGCAACAGGCGTTTCCCAAATAGAGCAATACGGAAAGTTTGGTGGCGTCCGGGGTCAGGCCAGGATGCGCTTGACGGTCGCGTGCGCGAGCAGGCCACCGGCCACCAGCGTCAGTCCGAACGCCAGCACGACAAGCAGCTCACCGCTCCAGGTGACGTAGGCACCGCCCGTATCGATGAGCCCGGTCGCAAGCTGGTAGGGACGCACGTAGACGACGACAAGGCCGACCATGGTCACTATGCCCCAGGCGATCAACAGCTTCGGCCACAGCAGTGTGCCGCGCTTTTTCCCGGCGTCGGCAAGTTCGGCGGGCGCCACGTGCAATTGCTCGCGAAACCCCTGTTCCGCTTCGCTGACCGCCCCGGCCCGCGAAACGAATACGATGGTCAGGATGCTGGCAAGCGCGCCGATCACGATCGGGTCGAGAATGACCGGCAAGGTAATGAAGCTCGCCGTTACCAGCGCTTTGGGCAGTACGCAGGCAAAAAAGCCTGTGACCATGCCCCAGAACGCGCCCGCCTCGGTGATGCGCTTGCTCCAGACGCTCATGAAGGCCAGCGGGCCCCAGGACGCCGCGAACGACGGGCCAACGAAATTGGTGATCCAGAAAATGCTGGGCGGCGCCACGAGTGCGACGCCAAGCGCCGCGAGGCCGACACCCAGAATGGCGAGGCGGCTGGCGAGGAGATTCTGGCGATCATTGCGCCGGCTGGCATCGACCAGGTCGTTCGTTATCGCGAACCCGACCAGCGTCAGGAAGGTCGATGCCGACGACAGCCCCGCCGAGACGATGCCCGCCAGCAACAGCGCGCCGGCGAGCAATGGCATCAGGTTCTGTGCCGCCCAGATCATCGCATTCGCCAGTGGCCGGATATCCGCGTTAGCCAGCACGATGGCGGCACCGGCGAACTGGATGACCGGCCAGAATATCGACAGCACGATCGCCGTTGCGAGGCCGGAACGTATGACGACATGTTCGTCGCGTGCCATCAGGTAACGACTCGACTGCCAGGGGCTGATCGCGAAGACCACGCCCCACGCTATCCCCAGGATGACGGACCACGACCACATGTCGAAAGTCGTGTCCCAGGTCCTGCCGGGCCCCATGTACCCTTCGGCGCCGATGATGCCGGCGCGCTCGGTAGTCGTCGCCAGTTGTTGCACGGTGGCGAACCAGCCGCCGCTGGCATCAACGATGAAAGCCAGCGCAAGCAGCGCGACGACCGAGAAAAACAGGAACATGATCGTGTCGGTGATCACGACCCCGCGCGAACCGGCGTAGACCGTGAAGGCGGTGTAGCCGAACCAGACCGCAAGCAACGCCGTCGTGTACGAGAAGGGCGTCACGGCCGAGACGATCAGTGCGGACCCCTGGGTCACGGTCATCAGGTAACCGCCGAGGCCGACGATGACCGTGAACGCGGCGAACGCGCGGATGCGCCGGCTGAGGAAGCGCCGGCCAAAGAACTCCGCCACGGTGCGGGTACCGGCGCGCCTGATGTAGCGGCCGAAGAACAGGCTGCCGAATACATAGCCCAGCGCGATGATCGGAATCTGCATGATCATCGCCACCGCATAGCCGCTGTAGACAAAACCGGCGTCGCCGAGGAACGAGTTGGTGCCTACGGCGCTCGCGACCAGCGTACCGAGAATCAGGAGCGTCGGCGCGCGGCGCCCGGCAACCAGGTAGTCGTCAAGCTTTTTGACCTTGCGGCCGGCCCAGTTGCCGACGACTACGTAGACCAGCAGGCTGACAACGATGCCGATCGCATAACCGTTCATCAGCGCTTGCCGACGTCAGTGCCTAGCGGGAAATCTCGACAACGATCCTGCCGGTTACTGTGCCATCGATGTAGGCCTGGAATGCCGCCGGCAACTCGTCGAAGCTGATCGTTTGCGAGCCGATGACATCGAGGTGCCGTGGCTTCAGGTCGGTGCCGATGCGCCGCCACACCGCACGCCTGAGGTCACCCGGCGTTTCCACCGAATTGATGCCGAGCAGGCAGACGGCGCGCAGGATGAACGGCATCACCGTCGTGTGCAGTTCATGGCTCGCGGCCAGGCCAATGCTCGCGATGTTGCCGCCGTATAGCATCGTCCTCGTCAGCCACGCGAGGTAGTCGCCACCGAGGTTGTCGATCGCGCCGGCCCACTGGGCCTTTTCCATCGGCCGCTTGCCGAAATCGATGTCGTCGCGCAGCAGGATGCTGTGCGCCCCGATTTTCCTGAGATAAGCCTCTTCGCCTGCCTTGCCGGTGACCGCGACCGCCTCGTAGCCGCGGCGACTGAGCATGTCGATCGCGATACTGCCGACGCCGCCGGTCGCGCCGGTGACCACGACCGGGCCGCCCTCGGGCGCCTGGCCGTTCTGTTCCATGCGGTGTATTGCAAGCGCCGCCGTGTAGCCGGCCGTGCCGATCTGCATGGCCTCGGCGCAGGTCATGCCGTCCGGCACCGGCACCAGTGCGCCGCTGTCGACGCGCGCGATCTCTGAATAGCCGCCGTCGACGGTTTCACTGAGACCACAACCGTTCACCAGCACCTCGGTGCCCGGCTCGAACGCCGGGTCCTCGGAGCTGACGACAACGCCGGCGAGGTCGATGCCGCCGTTCAGCGGATAGCGGCGCAGGATCCTGCCCTTGCCGGTGGCCGCCAGCGCGTCCTTGTAATTGATCGTGGAGTGGCTGACCCGGACCACGACATTACCCGCGGTGAGGTCGTCGACCGCCAGGTTCGCAAACCCGGCGACAATCTTGCCGTCCTGTTCGTCGATGCGAAATGCGCGAAAACTATCCATGCCGTTTCTCCAGTCGCTCGAGATAGGAGACGAGGCCCTGAGCGTTCAGCGTGACGTCGATCTCCAGTACAGACCTTACCGCATCCGGGCCTCCCTTGTAGCCGTGTGCGATCAGCCGCGTCGTCAGGTAATCCTCCATTGCGGCGGAGATCTCCCCGAATCGATCATCCGCATCCTGGTGTGCGCGCGCCATCTGCTCATACGCATCGATGCCTGCATGCATGTCTGCGGCCAGCCGCTCGAGGTCGGTAACGCGGCTGTAGTGCGTCAGGAACAACGCCTCCGGCTCACAGGCCATGATGCGATCGATGGACTTGTGCGCCTCGGGCGGATCGAAACTGGCCGGTGTCGATGACGGGAAAATGAATTCGCCGTTGGCCGTGTCGAGCTCGCGATAGGAAATACCGAAACTGTCGCCGGTGAACACGCCCCGGGATCCGGTGTCGTGCAAAACATAGTGATGCCGTGCATGCCCCTCGGTGTGCAGCGCCTGGAACTTGCGGCCCGCCAGCTCGAACCAGTCGCCGTCCTCGGCAACCACGACGCGCGCGGCGTCGATCGGGCGAATATCGCCGTACATCGCGCGCGTCTCATCCTCGCCGTACACGGCAATGGTCCCGGCAATCAGCCGCTCAGGGCTGATCATGTGCGGCGCGCCACGCGGGTGCAATACGCAGCGCGCATTGGGCAGCGCCTGCATCAGGAGACCGGCACCGCCGGCGTGGTCGAGGTGTATGTGGGTCAGGAAGACGTAGTCGATGTCGCCGACGTCGAGCCCCTGCTGGCTCAGCCCATCGAGCAACAACGGCACGCTGTCGTTGGTACCGGTGTCGACGAACGCGCCGCGGCCGCCTTCGACGATCAGGTGGCTCGCATCCTGCATCGGCCGCACATACTCGGTATCGATGGCGACTATGCCATCGTCAAGTGTCGTAATGTGCGCGCGTTTACTCGACAACTGTGGTTTCGAGACCTTCCAGGCGTGAGAAGTACTTCGCGAGACGCGCCACGTCTTCTTCGGCAATCATCTGTGCCTGCGCGCCCATGACCGGGTCCTGTCGTTCACCGTTGCGATACTGGCCAAGCGCATGCTCGAGGTAATCCTCCCACTGGCCGGCCAGGGTCGGCCAGACGGCGTTGACGCTGATGCCGTTTTGCCCGTGACACGCGACACAGGGTATCGCCGCGTCGATCGGCTGAACTTCGGAGCCCCCGGCCGCGACCGTTTCGCCATCGAGGCTCGCCAGATACGCCGCAACATCCTCGATGTCCTGGTCGCTCAGGCTGTTCGCCTGCGCCTGCATCGTCGGATGCGTGCGTGTGCCGTCGCGATAGCCCTTCAACGCGATGACCAGGTAAGCCGCTTTCTGCCCGCCGAGTTTGGGCACGCGGTAGGAAGGATAAGCATTGCGATATCCCTCGATGCCGTGGCAGCCGAGGCACGTATATCCGAGCTCCTTGCCGGCTTCCACATCGCCCTCGGCAAGAGCCGGCGGCGCAAAAAACGCGGTCGCGATGATCAAAAGGGCCGCGCTGGCAACAATCTTCATGTTCGTAGTCACTTGGTTTTTCGGGGGTTTCCGGGTCCGGGCCCAGGCCCGGACGTCAAAAGAGGCCGCTATGTTAGTGACACTCGCGGCCAATTTCTAGCGTTAACTTAGGAGATACAGCCTGCCGGCATGCTAGCATCGGCGCGTCCCGGATCGTGAAAGATAAAGGAATCGTAGTGAAGAAAAGCATCGTTGCGCTGCTCGTCGTGCTGGCGCTGGTGGTCCTGGTTTCCCCCGGCCTCGTCGGCCGCCTCGCAGAGGAAAGCATGGATGAGCAGGTTAACTGGGCAGCGGACCAGGGCGGCGACCTGGTCGTAACGTCGCAGCACTTCGATCGCGGCTGGTTTTCCTCCGAAGGACAGCACCGCGTTGAGCTGCACGATGGCGACCTGCTGGAAGCGTTGCGGGCGCTGGGTGGCGATGTCGACAGTGACGACGTCCCGATGCTCCTCATCAACACGCGGCTTGACCACGGCCTGATCCCGTTGTCGTCGCTGGGGCGTGACGAGGGATCACTGCAGCCAGGCCTCGGCAGTGCCGTATCCACGATGGCCCTGGAATTTTCCGACGGCGAAACGATCGACCTGCCTGGCAAAATCTTCACGACGATCGGTTTGTCCGGTGGCCTTGCGTCCCGCTATGTACTCGCGGCCGGATCGCACGCGGAGGGCCAGAATGCCATCACCTGGAGCGACAGCGAGTTGAGCTTCGAGATGAGTGGCGGATCCCATGAAGCCACCTATAACGGCACCATCGGGCCACTCAGTGTCGATGACGGCGAGAATTCGATGTCGCTCGAATCGCTGACGATTCTGGGCTACTCGAAGCCGACCGACATCGGCCTCAACGTCGGCGATTTCGCGATCGAGATGGGCGCGATGACGTTCGGTACGAACGGCGTCACCGGCGGCGGCATCAATTCCATGGTCGTCGAGGCTTCATCCTCGCTGGACCAGGACAGGGTTGCGGCCACGATGAGCATGAACCTCGAACTCGCGTCGGTCGCCGGACTCGGCGAGACGTCACTGGCTTACCAGGGGAGCTTTTCGGGCCTGGATGCAGAGGCCCTGCTGGGCATCCAGCGCACGTTGCAGGCGGCCAATGGAGCTGCGGAGCCCGAGATGCTGTTTCCGGTCGTCGAAAATGACCTGAAGTCGCTGCTGGCTGCCGGGCTCGACATCAGGTTCGATCAACTCGACCTGACACTGCCGATGGGCGCGGTTCGTTCGACGCTGCACCTGGCAGTCGCAGAAGAGGATCCGGCAGCGTTCGAGTGGACATCGCTGCTACTGAACACCGAGGGCAATCTCGACGTGAGCATTGCCGAGCCGCTGGTCGACATGATGCTCGTCATGAGCCCCGAGGCTGCCGCAGTCGTCGGCATGGGCTACCTCACGAAGAATGGCGACGTCTACGAGATGGCAGCACAACTGAAGAAAGGGCTGCTTACCGTCAACGGCGCGCCGATCCCGATTCCGCTGGACGGGTACTAGAGCGCCAGCCGTTCGGCCAGGTGGCACGCGACCCGCGTGCCCTCAACGTCCCGGACCTTTGGCCGCTCCGCGCTGCAGCGCGCCTCGGCATAGCGGCAGCGTGGATGAAAGACGCAGCCCGCCGGCGGGTGCAGCAGCGAAGGCACCTCGCCGCGTAACGGTGGCGGTTTGCGCACGGCGACCGGATCGGGGACCGGCACGGCATCGAGCAGCGCGCGCGTGTAGGGGTGGCGCGGCGACGAAAACAGCGACGCATTGCCTGCCAGTTCTACGAGCCGCCCCATGTACATGACAAGCACGCGATGACTGATGCTGCGCACCACGGCCAGGTCGTGCGAAATAAAAATGATAGACAGGCCGGTTTCGCGCTGCACGTCGCGCAGCAGCTCGAGCACCTGGTCCCTGACGGTGCCGTCCAGTGCGGCGACTGCCTCGTCACAGATGAGGACACTCGGATCGAGAATCAGCGCGCGCCCGATCGCAACGCGCTGCGCCTGCCCGCCCGAAAGCTCGTGGGGAAAGCGGTGCAACAGGGCCTCGCCGAGACCGACCAGGTCGAGCATCGCGGCAACACGTCGCCGCCGCTCCGCCGCACCCAGTCTCGGTGCATGGATCAGCAGGGGCTCGGCCACGATATCCCTGACGCGCATCTGCGGATCGAGCGCGCCGACCGGGTCCTGGTAGACGAGTTGCAGGTCACGTCGCACAGCCAGGCTGCGGCGTTCGACCGGTCCGGTCAGGGGCTCCCCGGCATAGACGACACGGCCGCTGACCATCGGCACGAGCCCGAGCACCGCCCTGACGAGGCTGGACTTGCCGGACCCGGACTCGCCCACCACGGCCACGGTCTCACTCTCCCGGACCGTCAGCCCGACTTCGTTTACCGCGCGCAGGTTGCCATAGTCGATCACCGCGTCGCTGACGCTGAGGCGCGTTTTGCCCGCGACGGCGATCGGCGCCTCGCCCCTGTCGACCCGCGGGGCGGCTGCTATCAAGCTACGCGTGTGGGCATGCCGCGGCGCCGCGAACAATGACGTCGTCTGGCCGGCGTCCACGACCCGCCCCTGCTCGAGCACGATCATGTGCTCGCAGTATCCGGCCACGATGCCGAGATCATGCGTGATCAGCAGCAGCGCGGTATTGTCACGGATGTCCTCGAGCAACTCGAGAATCTGCGCCTGCACCGTCACGTCGAGTGCCGTCGTCGGCTCGTCGGCGATCAACAGGTCCGGTTCCGCGATCAGCGCCGACGCGATCATGACGCGCTGGCGCATGCCACCCGACAACTGGTGCGGGTACGCGCGATACTGACTTGCAGCATCCGGCAGTCCTACCTTGTCGAGCATGTCGATGACGCGGGCAGGCGCGTCGGCCTTGCCGGCGAGTCCGTGACTGATGAGCACCTGCGCAAGCTGCGTGCCGATCCGGACGTACGGGTTCAGCGCCTGCGCCGGGTCCTGGAATACAACGCCGATGCGGCGCGCCCTGACCTGGTTCAACGTGTCGATGTCTGCGCCGAGCAGCTGTTGCCCGTCAAATTCGACGCTGCCGGCAACCCGGGCGCTGCCCGGCAACAGGCCGAGAATGGCCAGCACCGACTGCGACTTGCCAGAGCCCGATTCGCCGACGATGCCGACCGACTCGCCGCGCTCGACGAATATGTCCACGCCGTCGACGACGGTGTCATCGCCGTAACGGACCGTCAGGCCGCTCACGTCGAGCAGGCTCACGACGTATGCCTCGCATCAAAATAATCACGCAGGCCGTCGCCGAGAAAATTGAAACACAAGAGGATCACCGCGAGCAGCGTTGCAGGAATCAGCAACATCCACGATGCACGCTCCATCTGGTTGACGCCGGCATCGACCAGTGCGCCGAGCGAGGTTTGCGGCTCCTGTACCCCGAGCCCGAGAAAACTCAGGAACGATTCGACCAGGATCGCCTGCGGAATCGTCAGCGTCACGTAGACGACAACGATGCCCACAAGGTTTGGCGCGATGTGCCGCGTGACAATGCGCAGCATGCCGGCGCCGCCGAGGCGCGCCGCCTCGACGAATTCGCGCTCCCTGAGGCTCAACGTCTGGCCGCGAACGATGCGCGCCATGTCCAGCCAGTTGACCGCGCCAATCGCGACGAAGATCAGCAGGAAATTCCTCTCGAACGCGACCATCAACAGGATGACGAAAAAGATGAACGGCAATGCGTATAGCGTATCGACCATGCGCATCATGACTGCATCGACACGGCCGCCGACCAGTCCCGCAATGGCGCCGTAAGCGACGCCGATTATGAGGCTGACGAGACTTGCCACGATCGCGACGAGCAATGTCACGCGAACACCAAGCATCGTGCGTACAAACTGGTCGCGCCCGAGGTCATCGGTGCCGAACAGGTGCAGCCCCTTGAAGCTTGGCGACGACAGCAGGCGATCAAAATTGGTGCTGGTGTAATCGTTCGGGCTGACCCAGGGGCCGAGCAGCGCAATCGCGGCGATGCCGAGTAGTATGCCGAGGCTGATCGTGATCGTCCGGTTGGCCATGATACTCATCGGTATCGCACGCGTGGGTCGATCACGCCGTACAGGATATCGACGGCCAGGTTCAGGAGCACGATCAGCGTCGCATAGAAAACGACTATGCCAAGTACCAGCGTGTAATCGCGATTCAGTGCACCGCGCACGAAAAACTGGCCGAGTCCGGGTATGCCGAAAATTTCCTCGACGACGACCGAGCCGGTCAGGATGGCGGCAACGGCGGGTCCCATGTACGACAGCACCGGCAGCATGGCCGGTTTCAATGCGTGCACACGCAGGATAGTCAGCGTATCAAGTCCCTGCGCCCTGGCCGTGCGTATGAAATCCCGCGCCAGCACGTCGATCATGCTGGCGCGCGTCAGCCGCGCGATGTAGGCGATCTGCGGCAAAGCGAGCGTGACGACCGGCAGCAGGTAACGCGTGAGGCTCGTCGTGCCGCTCCAGCCGGCCGGCAGCCATTGCAGCTTCACCGCCAGCAGCATGACGAGCACCGGCGCAATGACGAACACCGGTATCGAGATGCCGGTCATCGCGAAGCCCATCACGACGCGATCGAACGTGGATCCCTGCCGCAGTGCTGCAGCGGTCCCGGCCGCAACGCCGAGCAGCAATGCGAGCGACATGGCCAGCGCGCCGAGCTTCAGCGACAACGGAAAGGCATCGGCGATCAGTTCGCTGACCGTGTAATCACGATAACGGTACGAAGGGCCCAGGTCGCCTTTTAACAGCCCCTCGAGATAACGCAGGAATTGTTGCGGCAGCGGTTCGTCGAGATGATAGGCGGCCGCGATGTTTGCCTCGACGTCGGCGGGCAGTACGCGCTCATCGTCGAACGGCCCGCCGGGCGCGGCGTGCACCATCAGGAACGCAAGAACGATGACCAACAACAGCGTCGGCACCGCGCCCGCTAACCGGAGCATCGTGTATCGCAGCAAATCCGTGTTCCGCCTTTCTGCGGCTAGTGTTGCACGCCGAGACTCAGGTGCTGACTGTAATGATAATCAAGAACATTGTCTCCCCAGCCGCTGACCTCGGGACTGACGAGATGTTTGCTGACGAAGAAGTACAACGGCATCACCGGGTGATCGGCGAGCATCACCCTCTCCGCTTCCTCCAGGTACAGGCGGCGGCGTTCGAGATCCACCTGCGCGGCGGCGCGCTGCATCAGGCTGTCGAATTCTTCGTTGTCGTAGCGCGGCATGTTCGCCGGGCTGCCGCCCTGCAATACGCTCAGGAATGTATGCGCGTCGTTGTAATCGCCCAGCCAGCTGGAGCGGAACACCTCGGTGACTTCGGCGTCCCGCATGTTGGCGAGTAACACCTGGAATTCCTCGTTTATCAGGACGGTTTCGACACCCAGAACCTCTTGCCACATGCTCTGAATGGCAACGGCGATTTTCTTGTTGGTGTCGCTCGTGTTGTAGCGCACCTCGACGCGTAATGGCTTGTCCTCGCCATAGCCCGCCTCCTTGTAAAAGCGGCGCGCGATATTTTCCCGCTCCGCCTTGCTCAAACCGGCGAACGCAAAAGTCGTGGGTTCGTAATTCGCGACGCCCGGCGGCACCCAGCTGTATGCGGGTACTTCGCCGCGGCCGACGACCTTTTCGGCCAGCAGCTCGCGGTCGATTGCCATCGACAGTGCCTGGCGCAGCTCCGGGTTGTCTTTAAACGGTGGTCGCAACAGGTTAAAGCCGTAGTAGTAAACGCCGAGATTCGGCGCGACACGCAGCTCGTCGCCGTACTCTGCGCGCACCTCTGCGAAGTTGTCGGGCGGCACGGTGCTGGTGATATGCAATTCGCCGGCCCGATAGCGGTTCAGCTCGGAGGTGTCCTGCACGAGAACGTGGTAATTCACGGCGTCGATCGCCGTGTTCGCGTTGTTCCAGTAATACGGGTTGCGCTTCAGCGCGACGATCGACCCGGGCACCCAGGCATCCAGCATGTAGGCGCCATTGCTGATGAGCTTGCCGGGCCGCGCGAAGCCATCGGCATGTTCGGCTAGGCTGCCCGGATGTATCGGGAACGTGCTCGGGTGTGTCAGCAGGCTCAGGAGGTAGGGCGTCGGCTGTTCGAGCGTTATCTCGAGCGTCATGTCGTCCAGCGCCACCACGCCGAGCGACTCCGGCGGCGCTTCACCGGCGACGATTGCCGCCGCGTTGTCGATCTCGGCAATCATCTGCGCATAGAACGCCGCAGTCGCCGGCGTTACCAGCCGCTGCATGCCGAGCACGAAATGTTCGGCGGTCAGCGCGTCGCCGTTCGACCAGCGCAGGTTCGGGCGCAATCTGAACGTATAAGTGAGGCCGTCGTCCGACATGACCCAGCTTTCCGCCGCGGCCGGCTGCAGTTCACCGGTTGGCGAATATCCAGCGAGACCCTCGCCGAGATCGCGCAGGACTTCGGCCGCCTGGACGCTGCGAGCCTTGTGCTGGTCAAGCGTCTCGGGATCTGACGGCAGGCCGCGCTGCAGCACCGATCCCATCGGCGCCTGGTCGCCGGAACCACCGCAGGATGCGCCGCCGAGCAGCGCCGTGAACAACAACAGAAAACGCAATAATTTCATGCGCAAAGCATACCTGACTATGTTGCGAAAGCACCCTGTTACGCGCTATCAATGCTATTGTTTGCGCTGCAAAGACGGCATGAGGGAGCCGCGGAATGCGGGGGTTCATAGAAGAGTTGCGACATCGCAACGTGATTCGCGTGGGCGTCGCCTACGTGATCGCGGGCTGGTTGCTGGCCCAGGTTGCCGATCTTGCCGCCGACGCCTTCAATGCGCCCGACTGGGTCATGCAGATGCTCATCGTCGTGCTGCTGGTCGGCCTGCCGGTGGCGCTGTTCCTGGCCTGGGCCTACGAGTTGACGCCCGAGGGCGTCATCAAGGCCAAGGATGTCCCCGTCGATATGCCCAAGGATCCGCGCTCGGGCAGGATGCTGAATCGCATTATCATCGCGACGCTCGTGCTCGCCATTGCGGGGCTGGTCTGGGAGCGCGTGACGCTCGACGTTTCAGCACCGGCGCCGGCGAGCAGCGACAAGTCGATTGCAGTGCTGCCGTTTGCCGACTTCAGCCCGGGCGGCGACCAGGCCTGGTTTGCCGACGGGCTTACCGACGAGATCCTCAATGCGCTGGCGCGCACACGTGATCTCCGCGTCGCGTCGCGCACCTCGTCGTTCGCCTATCGCGGCTCCGATCTCGACATCCCGACCATCGCTGCCGAAATGAATGTCGCGCACGTACTCGAGGGCTCGGTGCGGCGTGCCGGCGATCGGATCCGCGTCACCGCGCAGCTGATTCGCGCCAGCGACGACGCCCACTTGTGGTCCCAGACCTTCGATGCGAACAACAACGACTCGATCGAGATCCAGGAGGACATCGCTTTCCAGATCGCATCACTGCTCGACACGGCAATGAATCCCGAGGAACTTCGCGAGATGGTCGCCGCCGGCACCGATTCGATTGCCGCCTGGGAGGACTACCTCCACATGCGAGCACTGTCGATACAGTCAACTGACGAATTTGATTCCGCGAGCTACAACGACCGCATCCTGTCTCTGTATAACGAAATCACCACGATCGATCCGGAGTTTGCCGACGCGCACCTGTTGATGGCGCAAACGACTTTTTCCTGGATGGATCCCAATGACGTCGGTATCGCGCCCGCGGGTTACTCGCACGAGCAGGTGCTGCAGCTTTTCCTGACGGCGTCGGCCGCCGCCACCGAATTCGCGCAAACCGAAGAGACTCGCTTGCGGGCCGAGGTGCTGCGCGCGCGGATGCGAGTGCGCCTCGACGACGTGGTTAGCCTGACCCGCGCGCTGGTCGAACTCAGGCCGACCGACTTCGTAACCTGGGGAGACCACCTGGACGCGCTCATCGTTGCCTCCCGGTTCGACGAGGCAAGGGAATTTGCCAGGCGCATGTACGAACAGGACTGGAGCCATGAGGGTTCGCTGTTCCTGATGTATTACCGCATCGCACGCGTCGACCCGCCGCTGGCGCTCCGGTCGGCGCGCGAAGCCCTGGCCCGGCCGTCGCCGAAAGTCGCCGACTATTACCAGGCGCACCGCGTGTTCCTGATGAACGGCGAGGTCGGGGAAGCGGCCGTTATGGCCCGGCGCTTCCTTGAATTGAGCGACGATGAGTCGCTGGGCCTGCTCATCCGCATACGCCAGGCCTGTGCCGAAGGGCGCGTCGGGGATGCCAACGCGCTGTTTGCTGATTTCGGCTTCGGTGAACCCGGCGTTGCGACCAACAACATCGAATGGCTCGCGCTGAAAACGCTGGGGCGCGACGCCGAGGCCGAGGCTGTGCTCCGTCCCCTGGACCAGCCGGCCATGCTCTACGCGCTTGCCCAGACCCTGACCTATCCGCATTTCGATCCGCGCCCGTTCCCGAACTTGAGCGCGGTGCTGCAGGAGCAGGGCATGTTGCGCGACAACCCGGACGAGATTGTTTTCGCCTGTCCGCACGACGAGTGACCGAGCGTTTTTCGTACGTTATCAATGCTATTGTGCGCACAGCACAGACGGCATAAGGGAGCCGCGGAATGCGGGCGTTCATAGAAGAGTTGCGGCATCGCAACGTGTTTCGCGTAGGTATCGCCTACGTGATCACCGGGTGGCTGCTGGCGCAGGTCGCGGACCTGGTCGTCGATGCGTTCAATTTGCCGGATGCGTTCCTGCAGATGGTCATCATCCTGCTCGTCTTCGGCTTTCCGGTGTCGCTGTTCTTTGCCTGGGCATTCGAGTTGACGCCCGATGGCGTCAAGAAGGCAAAAGACCTGCCCGCCGACATGCCGAAGGACCCGCGGTCCGGGAAACAGCTGAACCGCCTGACGATCGTCACATTGTTGTTTGCCGTCGCGTGGCTTGGCTGGGACAAGCTCCAGGACCCCGCCGAAGCGCCTGCACCGGAAACCGCTGTTACCGATAAGTCGATCGCGGTGCTGCCGTTCGCCGACTTCAGCCCGGGTGGCGACCAGGCCTGGTTCGCCGACGGCCTCACCGACGAAATTCTGAATGCGCTGGCGCGCGCACGCGACCTCCGCGTTGCATCGCGCACCTCGTCGTTCGGCTACCGGGGAACCGAACTCGACATCCCGACCCTTGCCGCCGAGTTGAATGTGGCGCACGTGCTGGAGGGCTCGGTACGCCGCGCCGGCGATCGCATTCGCGTCACGGCGCAGTTGATTCGCGCCAGCGACGATGCACACCTCTGGTCCGAAACCTTCGACGCCAGCAGCGACGACTCGATCGAGATCCAGGAGGAAATTGCCTTCGAGATTGCGTCACTGCTCGATACGGCGATGGATCCCGAAGAGCTCCGCAGGATGGTTGCTGCGGGCACCGAGTCCATCGCAGCGTGGGAAGGTTACATCCGGATGCGCGAACTGCTGTATCGCTCCTGGGACGAATTCGATACAAGCATCGCCAACGTCGGCATGCAGGAACTGTATAACGAGGTTGTCGCCGAAGACCCGGAGTTCGCCGAGGCACACCTGCTGTTTGCCGAAATCGTTTTCGGCTGGGTCGATCCAGGTGACTCTTCCTGGGGCCCGCCTGACCTTTCCTACGATGCCAAGCGCGCACTGCTCGCCGACGTGTCGGCCAAAGCGGCCCGTTACGCCCGCAGCGACGATGCACGGCTGGGCGCGGAAATACTGCGCGCACGCGTCCAGATGCGGCTTGTGGACCTGGTGGACCTCACCGCGGCGCGACTGGCCCTGGACCCGAACTCTCGCGAGCTGTGGTCCGAGCACCTCGGCACGCTCTTCCTGACATCGCAATTTGATGAAGCCCGGGCGCTCGGGCGCGAGTTCGCTGCCCACGATTTTGGCGACGGACAGATTGATTCAGAGTTTTACCCTTACATAGCGCGCATTGACATCGAACCCGGGCTCGCCGGCGCCGAAGCCGCGGTTAGCGTTGCGTCACCAACACCCGCCAATCTTTACCAGGCCCACCGCGTCTTTTTGTTTGCAGACCGGGTCGGCGAAGCCGCCCAGCTGGCGCGCCGCTACAAGAGTGTTGCGACCGATGAAACCTGGGGCTTGCTGGTCGATCTGCGCCAGGCCTGTGCCGAGGGGCGGGTTGCCGATGCCGACAAACGGTATGCCGAATTCGACTTTTCGGGAATCGCTGTTTCCGACAACAACATCCAGTGGCTCGCGCTGCAGACGCTGGGACGCAATGACGAAGCGGTAGCGCTACTGCGCCCGCTCGACCAGGAATCGACCTTGTATGCGCTGGCTTCGCTGCTGGTCTACATGCATTTTGATCCGCGGCCCTTCCCGAACCTGAGTGCCGCGCTCGAGGCGCAGGGAGTGATGCGCGATAATGCAATGCCGCTCAACTTCGCCTGTCGGCGCTGACCATGAACCTGTTCGACGAGCTCAAACATCGCAACGTCTTCAAGGTTGCCGTGGCCTACGCGGTTACCGGCTGGCTGCTGGCACAGATCGCCGACCTTGTCGTCGACGCTTTCAACCTGCCGGATCGCTTCCTGCAGATGATCATCATCCTGCTGGTGCTCGGTTTCCCGTTGGCGCTGTTCTTCGCCTGGGTGTTCGAACTCACGCCGGAGGGCGTAAAGAAAGCCAGGGACCTGCCCGCCGACATGCCCAAGGATCCCCGTTCAGGGCGCATCCTGAACCGGGTCACGATCGTCACGCTGTTGGTTGCCGTTGCCCTGCTCGGCTGGGACAAGCTGCACGGCCCTACCGGCGAAGTCGATGCTGCGGTTACCGATAAATCGATAGCGGTATTGCCGTTCGCCGACTTCAGCCCCGGCGGTGACCAGGCCTGGTTTGCCGACGGGCTCACCGAGGAAATCCTGAACGCGCTCGCGCGCACGCCCGACCTCGACATCGCGTCGCGGACCTCCTCGTTCGCGTATCGTGGCACGACCGATGACATCCCGGCGATCGCCGCGCAGCTCGGCGTCGCGCACATTCTCGAGGGGTCCGTGCGGCGCGCCGGTGACCGGCTGCGCGTCACCGCACAGCTGATTCGCGCGGCGGACGACAAGCACCTCTGGTCCGAGAACTTTGACGGCAGCAGCGAGGACTCGATCGAGATCCAGGAGCGCATCGCTTTCGAAATCGCGAGCGCATTGCAGACGGCGATGGATCCCGAAGAGCTGTCGCGGATGGTGTCCGCCGGCACGCGCTCGGTGGAGGCCTGGGAAACCTACCTGAAGGGTCTGGCCGCATTCCAGTACGGCTTCGACAGCGGCTCAAAAGAAAAGGTGTTCGAGGCAATCGAATTGTTCGAGCAGGCGGTCGAGGTAGACCCCGGTTTCACCGATGCGTACTTGCGCCTCGCGGACCTCTGGCAGAGCCAGATCGACCCGACGACGACGGTCTACGCCGATACCGACATTCCGCTTGCCGAGAGGCGGGCGCATTACCTGCGCGCCATCGATGGCGCTGCGAAAACCGCGCGTACCGAGATGATGCGGCTCGAGGCAGAGTTGCGCGTGGCTGGCTTCGAGTTGCGAATTCGCGACCAGATCGCGCTGGCGAAACAGATGACCGAGCTGGAGCCCGGGCAGGCCACCGGCTGGGGATACCTGGCTTTTCTCTACGTGATGACCGGTGAATACGACCAGGCGCGCAGCGCGATACTGACGGCGTGGCCCCTGGCCGGCATCAGAGACGAATACGGCAAGAGTTTCCTGGTCGAATTCATGCAGCGCGCCAGTGTCGATGACGTCATGCCATTGGTCGATGCATTGCTCCAGGAGCCGAAGCTCGCGCCGGGCGATCTGTACCAGGCGCACCGTGCACTCCTCGCTGCCGGCGAGATCGAGCAGGCAGCCGGGGTGGCGGCACGGTTCTTGAGAATGGCCGGTGATTCTTCCGGCCAGACGTTGGTCAGGATCAGGCAGGCCTGCGCCGAAGGCCGCGTTAGTGATGCGGACAGGATCTACGAGGAAGCCGGACCGGGTACTGCCACGCGCTGGCTGTACCTGAAAACACTGGGTCGCGATGAAGAAGCCAGGACCTTTTTGCAGCCGCTCGATACGCCAGAGACCCTGTCGGTGCTGGCCGGTTACCTGGGCTATGTGTCGTTCGAGGTGCGCGACTTTCCCGTCATGTGGCAGGCCCTTACGGCACAGGACATTCACCGACCTCCGGCGCGGCCGTTACGGTATCGCTGCCAGCGCTGATCAGGCGCTCTTTTGCAACTGCCGTTTTTTCAGATGTATCAACAGCAGTGACACGGCCGAGGGCGTCATGCCTTCGAGCCTCGATGCCTGGCCGAGCGTGACCGGGCGGGCGGCTATGAGCTTCTGCCGCGCCTCGTTTGATAATCCATGGACCGTCGCATAGTCGATGTCGTCGGGCAGACGCAGCGATTCCTGCTTCGCATGCTTCGCAATTTCCCGTTCCTGCCGATCGATGTAACCCGCGTACTTCGCCCGCACCTCGAGCTGCAGTTCGACCTGTTCCTGCTGCTCGTTGGGCACGAGTTCGTCGCCGCGCCCGACTTCATCGAGTGCCACGACGTCGTGGTATGACATCTCCGGGCGTTTCAGCAATGCTGCCGCCGTGCTGCCGGCCGACGCCAGGAAAATGCCGTTCAGGCGTGCCTGCTCCTTCGCAACGGCGGCGCACTTCTCTTCGAAAACACGAAAGCGTTCGTCGTCAACCAGCCCGAGTTCGCGCCCGCGGGGCGTCAGCCGCTCGTCGGCGTTGTCCTCGCGCAGCGTCAGCCGGTATTCGGCGCGGCTCGTGAACATCCGGTACGGCTCGGATACACCGCGTGTTATCAGGTCATCGACGAGCACGCCGAGATAGGCCTCGTGGCGCTCCGGGAACCATTCTTCCAGTTCGCGGGCCTTGCGTGCGGCATTGATGCCGGCGAGCAGCCCTTGCGCGCCCGCTTCCTCGTAGCCGGTCGTGCCGTTGATCTGGCCGGCAAAATACAGGCCCGCGACATGTTTCGTCTCGAGTGTTGGTTTGAGGTCGCGCGGATCGAAGTAGTCGTACTCGATTGCATAACCCGGCTGCGTGATCACCGCGCGCTCGAAGCCGACGATCGAGTGCACGAATCGCTCCTGCACATCGGCAGGCATGCTCGTCGAGATGCCGTTCGGGTAGACGACGTCGGTCGCGAGGCCCTCCGGCTCGACGAAGATCTGGTGCGATGCCTTGTCGGCGAAGCGCACGACCTTGTCCTCGATCGACGGGCAGTAGCGTGGGCCGACGCCTTCGATCAGCCCGGAGAACATCGGCGACTTGTCGAGCGACGCACGGATGATGTCGTGGGTTTCGCTGGTGGTTTTCGTGATCCAGCAGGAGATCTGCCGTGGGTGCTGGCGGCGCTCGCCGAGAAAGGAGAACACGGGCACCGGCTCGTCGCCGGGCTGCTCCTGCATGGCGCCGTAGTCGAGCGTCCTGCCGTCCAGCCGCGGCGGCGTGCCTGTTTTCAGGCGTGCAACCCGGAAAGGCATTTCGCGAAGCCTCGCCGCAAGCCGGTTCGACGGTGCGTCGCCGACGCGCCCGCCGGCGCGTTCCTGGCTGCCGATCAGGATGCGCCCGCCGAGAAACGTGCCCACCGTCAGCACGACCGAGCAGCCGAAAATCGTCTCGCCGCCATCGGTCACCACGCCGCGGACCGCGCCGCGATCGACGACGAGGTCATCGACAGAGGCTTCGACGACGTCGAGGTTCGGTTGGTCCAGGACCATGCCGCAAATGGCGTTTCTATAGAGCTCGCGGTCGGCCTGCGCGCGCGTCGCCCGCACCGCCGGGCCCTTGCTCGCGTTCAGCGTGCGGAACTGGATGCCCGCCCGGTCGATGGCGCGCGCCATCGCACCGCCGAGCGCGTCGATCTCGCGGGTCAGGTGGCCCTTGCCGATGCCGCCGATCGCCGGGTTGCAACTCATCTGGCCGAGCGTGTCGATCCGCTGAGTCACCAGTACCGTGCGGGCACCCGCACGCGCGGCAGCCAGGGAGGCTTCCGTGCCGGCGTGACCGCCGCCAATAACGATGACTTGATACTCTGTTCGCATAAGACGCGTGAACTGGTCAAAAAGTAACCAACTGAAGGTCGCGCATTCTAGTCGCTGGCCGCTGCTGGCGCCACCGAAACCGCCGGCCCGACTTTACTCCGGGGGGGGCGTTGGCGAAGATAGCGCGCTGTATCGCCTGCTAAGGTATCCCATGCTCCGAATTGCCCTGATGATGGCGGCGGCCCTGCTGGCCGGCAGTAACGCCGTTGCCGGCATGATCAGCCTCGAGGACTGCCGCATCAGTGCAGGACCCGGCATGCCGAGCATGAAGGCGCGCTGCGGCACCTTGATGCGGCCACTGGACCCCACCGGGGCCGTTGCCGGCGAGATCGAGTTGCGTGTCGTCGTCGTGCCGGCCCTGAATCTCGCGCCGGAACCCGACCCGCTGGTGCCTATTTCCGGCGGGCCCGGCCAGGGCTCGGTGCAGTTTTACTCGGCCTATGCCGGGGCTTTCGAATACGTCCGCCGCAACCGCGACATCCTGATCGTCGACCAGCGTGGCACCGGTGAGTCCTCGCCGCTGGACTGCCCGGTGGACGACAACCTCGTCGAAGGCCAGTACTCGACCGCAATGACGCTGGAGTACACGAAGTCCTGCCTCGAGCAGATGCCGGAGGACCCGCGCTTTTTCACGACCAGTGTCGCCGTCACCGACCTCGAGGCGGTGCGCGAGGCGCTCGGTTACCCGGTGCTGAACCTGTATGGCGTGTCCTACGGATCCCGCGTCGCGCAACATTTTGCCCGGCAATACCCGAAGTCGGTGCGCACGGTTGTGCTGGACGGTGTCGTCCCGCCGCAGGTTGCGCTCGGTCCCGAGATCGCCACCGAGAGCCAGAGGGCGGTCGACAAGATCCTGGCGCGTTGCCAGGAAGATCCCGCCTGCAACGAGCGCTTTCCACATATCACGGCAACGTTTTCCACCGTGCTCGCGCAGTTGCGTGACGAGCCCGTCACGATCAGCGTACCGAACCCGGACACCGGGCGGCCGGAGACCATCGAATTCGGCGTCACCGAGTTTGCGGTCGCAATTCGGTTGCTGGCCTATCACCCGAACAGCATGGCGCTGATGCCGCTACTCGTGCACGAGGCCGGCAACGGCAACTTCGTGCCACTGGGTTCGCAATTCCAGATGACGGCGACCGCGCTGGCCGACGCGTTGTCACTCGGCATGCACAATGCGGTGATGTGTACCGAGGACATCCCGTTCCTGGACCGGACGACCATCGACCACGCGGCGCTTGTCGCCAGCTACATGGGCACCTTCCAGCTCGAAGCGCTCGAGGCGATCTGCTCGATATGGCCGGCGGGCCCGATCGATTCACAGTTCAAGGTACCGCTGGCAACCGACCTGCCGGTGCTGTTGCTGTCTGGCGATGCCGACCCGATTACGCCGCCGCGCTATGCCGAGCTGGCCGCCGTCGACCTTGCGAACGCTGCCCTGCTCATCGGCAAAGACCAGGGCCACGGCCAGATTGCGATCGGCTGCACGCCGCGGCTGGTCGCGGAGTTCATCGAGACCGCCGATCCCGGGTCACTGGATGCGAGCTGCCTCGAAAGAAGCTTCGTGATGCCGTTCTTTCTTGATTTCACCGGGCCGAGTCCATGATCAGGGTTGAGGACCTGCACAAATCTTTCGGCAAGGTGCATGCCGTTCGCGGCGTCAGCTTCGAGGCGCCCGACGGCAAGATCACCGGGCTGCTCGGGCCGAACGGTGCCGGCAAGTCGACGACGCTGCGCGTCCTGTACACGGTGCTGAAGCCCGATTCCGGACGGGCGACGATCGACGGCATCGACGTCGTCACGAACAGCCTCGAGGCGCGCCAGCGGATCGGCGCGCTGCCGCACGGTGCGGGACTGTATCCGCATCTCTCGGCGCGCGAGAACATCGCCTACTTCGCAAAACTCTGCAACGTCGATCCGGCCGAGATCGACGACCGCGTCAACGACATCGTGCGCCTCCTGGAAATCGGCGACTTCGCCGATCGCCGTACCAAGGGATTCTCGCAAGGCCAGCGCACCAAGGTGGCGCTCGCCCGCGCCCTCGTGCACGACCCGCGGAACATCATTCTCGACGAACCCTCGAACGGGCTCGATGTCATGGCGACGCGGTCGTTGCGGGAGATCATCCTGAAGCTGAAGAACGAAGGCCGCTGCGTGTTGTTCTCCAGCCATGTCATGCAGGAAGTCGCGGCACTGTGCGATGACATCTGCATCGTTGCCAATGGCCAGGTCGCGATCGACGACTCGATAGACGGCATTCGCGAGCGCACCGGTTGCGATGGCATCGAGGATGCGTTCGTGCGTGCCATCCAGATGGTGGCGCCGGAATGATGCGCACGATCTTCACGGTCTTCGCCAAAGAGGTCCTCGACAATCTTCGCGACCGTCGCACGCTCGCCTCGGCGCTGATCATGGGGCCGATTTTCGGTCCGGTGCTGTTTGCTTTCGTCATCAACCTGTCGATCGAGCGCTCCCTCGAAGACGTCGAGCGCAGCCTCGAGCTGCCGGTCGTCGGCCAGCAGCATGCGCCGAACCTGGTGCGCTATCTCGAGAGCCGCAACATCGTCGCCGTCGACGGGCCAGCTGACAAAGTGGCCGCTGTCGAGGCGGTTCGCACCGGTACCGAGGACGTCGTGCTCATCATCCCGGAGAGCTTCGGCGCCGACCTGCTCGATGCCGTTCCCGCGACGATCGAGCTCGTTTCGGACCAGGCCAACTCTGACGCAGACCGCGAAGCGCGGCGCGTACGCAATGCGCTCCACAGCTACAACCGCGAACTGGCGTCACTCCGCCTGACCGCCCGTGGCGTCAATCCGCTGACGTTGCGTCCGCTCAACATTGACGAAATCGACGTATCCACGGCCAGCGGTCGCTCCGCGATCCTGCTTGGGATGATGAGCTATTTCTTTATTTTCGCAGCGCTGATGGGCGGCATGTATCTCGCCATCGATACGACTGCCGGCGAGCGCGAGCGGGGCTCGCTCGAACCCCTGCTGTCCCTGCCGGTGACTCGCGATCAACTGATACTCGGCAAGATCGCCGCGACGTGTCTGTTCATGGCGCTGTCGATGACGCTCAGCCTGTTGTCTTTTCACGTTGCGCTGAAGTTCATGCCGCTCGAGAAGCTCGGTATGACGCCGAACTTCGGCCTCGACGTCGTGTTGTTCGCGTTGTTGATCTTTGCGCCGTTCATCCTGGTCGGTGCGGCGCTGATGACGCTGGTCGCTTCGTTCACGAAAAGCTATCGCGAGGCGCAAACCTGGCTCAGCGTCGTGCTGATCGCGCCGACGCTGCCGATACTGATCGTCAGCATCCTGACACTCAGGCCTCGCACCGAGTTCATGTTCGTGCCAAGCCTGAGCCAGCACCTGCTGCTGGTCGACATGGTCAAGAACGAGCCCATCAACGCATTACACGCCATGATTTCGGTGATGAGCACCCTCGTTATCGGCGCCGCGCTGACCTGGGTCTGTGCCCGGTTGTATCGCCGGGAGGGCCTGCTCGGCTAGAATCATCGACATGTCCCTGTTCTCCGAACTCCGGCGCCGCAACGTCTTCAAGGTGGCGCTCGTATACGCGGTCGCGGCCTGGCTGATCGAGTGGCTTGTCGCCCGCCTGATCACGGCCTTCGCGATGTCGCCGTGGGTCGGCGACTACGTCCTCTTGTTGATCGCGATCGGCTTCCCGGTCGCGCTGATTTTTGCGTGGGTATACGAGATCACTCCCGAGGGGTTGAAGAAGGGGGCCGATGTCGACCAGACCCAGTCCATCGTCTACAAGACCGGCCAGAAGCTGAATGCGGCGCTGGCCGTACTCGCGGTGCTCGGGGTCGCGGCTGTCGTCGGCGAACGCCTGTTGCCCGAGTTCGTACCGCCGCCGCCTGTCGTTCTCGAAGAGATTCCGCTGCGTCCGGTTTTCGATGTGCAAAAAGGCATTTCGGTCCCCGATGAAATTGCTTCGTTCACGCTGGGGAACGGCCTGCGCATCATTGTCTGGCCCGATCGCGATATTCCGAATGCGGTGTTCTACAACTTCGTTCGTGCCGGCGCACGCAATGAATACCCCGGCATTACCGGCCTTTCCCATTTCTTCGAGCACATGATGTTCAACGGCACGAAGAACCTCGACCCGGGCGAGTTCGACGAGGTCATGGAGGCGGCGGGCGGTTCGAACAACGCCTACACGAGCCCCGACCTCACCGTATACATGGACTGGTTTCCGCGCACGGCACTGGAGACGATTTTCAAACTCGAGGGAGAGCGCCTCGAGAATCTCGTGATCGACACCGACTCTGTCGAGAGCGAGCGCGGGGTCGTCTATTCCGAGCGTCGCCTGAGTGTCGACAATGACAACACCGGCCTGCTGTTCGAACAGGTGATGGCAACGGCGTACGTCGCACACCCGTACCAGTTCCCGGTCATCGGCTGGCCGTCAGATATCGAGGGGTGGACCCAGGAAGATCTCGAGAACTATTACGAAACCTATTACGCGCCGAACAATTGCACGATCGTTGTCGCCGGCGACGTCGACCCGGTCGAGATTTTCCTGCTGGCGGATCGCTATTTTGCCGGTATCCCGGCGCA
>Ga0210081_1000027_pt1 | contig 35674 bp, 37 predicted proteins | sample White_ThreeSqA_D_FD_185589 | JGI IMG/M metagenome (GOLD analysis project Ga0210081, IMG submission 185589) | Wetland microbial communities from the San Francisco Bay, California, USA, that impact long-term carbon sequestration -... | ecosystem: Environmental > Aquatic > Marine > Wetlands ...
TAAAAAAGTGAATGGTTTTGAGTGAATTTTCATTTAAAGATGTTGGAGTAAAAGTTGGATTGGAGGTGCACCAACAATTAGATACCAAAAAAAAATTATTTTGTAGTTGTACTCCAATAGAATCAGACGAATATACAAAAAAATTTCAAAGAAATTTACGAGCTGTTAAAAGTGAATTAGGAGAATATGATCCTGCTGCATTATTTGAAAAATCAAAATCAAAAACAATAATGTATTTTGCAAACCCACAAAGTAGTTGTCTTGTTGAAGAAGATGAGGAACCTCCTCATAATTTGGATAAAAATGCAAAAGATCTTGCTCTAATTATTGCTAGTTCTCTTGAATCAAACATATTTAGTGAAATTTATCCAATGAGAAAAACTGTTATTGATGGATCAAATACTACAGGTTTTCAAAGAACAATGTTGATTTCGCAAGGAGGATTTATTGAAGTTGATGGTGATAAAATTGGAGTCCAGTCAATTTGTTTAGAAGAGGATGCTGCAAAATTACTTGGAGATAAAGGATCAATTAGAGAATACAGTCTTGATCGATTAGGAGTGCCATTAATTGAAATCGCATTAGAACCAGTAGAAGGAAGCCCATCTAAAATTAAAAAAATTGCCTTAACCTTAGGCAAACTTTTGAGAAGCACTAAAAAAGTTACACGTGGGATTGGATCAATTCGTCAGGATGTTAATGTGTCGGTAAAAAATGGAGGATCTGTAGTTGAAATAAAAGGAGTTCAGCAGCTCGATCAGTTAGAAAAAATAATAGAATTTGAGGCTAAAAGGCAACATGGATTAGTCAAAATCGCTGAAAAACTGCAAATTTCCAACTTTACTGAAATTTCAAATGAATCTGTTTTTGATATTACTAATGATTGGAGTGGTTGTCAATCCAAAATAATTCAGAAAGCATTGAAGGAGAAATTCATAATTAAAGCAATAAAAGTTTCAAATTTTTCTGGCATGTTTGGATATTCTCCTTATGAAGGAATAAGATTAGGAAAAGAGATAGGGCAACTAGTCAAATTCTATGGAATAGGAGGCATTTTTCATTCAGATGAATTGCCAAATTATGGAATAGAAGAAAAAGATGTTGAAATGGTGAAAAATATTCTGAGTGTTAAACCAAATGATGCTTTTTTTGTAATTGCTGCACCATTATCAAAAATTGATTTTGTTATTGAATCAATAATTCAAAGAATAAATCAAGCAATGAAAGGAGTTCCTCCTGAAACTAGACTAGCAACTCCAACTGGAGAAACCATATTTCTTAGACCTCGTCCTGGAGCTTCAAGAATGTATCCTGAAACGGACATTCCACCAATCCTTGTAACTAAAAAAGAATTGGAAATTGCTAGATCAAATATTCCAAAATCATGGGATGAATCTCTTAAGGATCTTCAGAAAAAATATGGGCTGAATATGCAACTAGCTGAACAAATTTTTGATTCACAATACATTGAATTATTTGAAAAATTGAGTGAAAAAAGTAAAGTCAATCCAACGTTTATCGCATCTGTATTATGTTCTTCAATAACTAATTTAGAAAGAAGCGGTCTAAATCCAAAATTATTAAAAAATGAAGAAATTGTAAAAACATTTGAATATTTAGAAAGTGGAAAAATATCCAAAGAGTCTGTTGAAATAATTTTTGAAAATATCATGTCTGGAAAATCAAAAATAGTTGAAGAAGCCATGAAAAATACATCAATCCAATCACTTGACGAAAATAAATTGGAAGGAATTATTAAAAATATTATCAATGAGAATATAGGGATTATCCATAGCCAAAAAGAGAGATCTATTGGTCCCTTGATGGGAATTGCTATGAAGGATTTGAGGGGAAAAGCTTCTGGTGAGGTAATAAACAATCTTCTTATCAAGAACATAGCGGAAGTTTTGGAAAAAAATTAACAGTTTTAAAAATGCGGGAGGTGGGATTTGAACCCACGAACTCCTAAAAGATAAGGATCTGAACCTTACGCCGTTGGCCAGGCTGGGCGACTCCCGCAAATACAAATTTGAAAATCTAGAATAAGTTTCTTTATTACCAAGCTTTTTGATTTGTGATTCAACAAATGTGATTAAATGAAATTCAGAGAGATTTATTGTAATAATTGCAAAAAAGTTCTTGGTCGATATAATATAAAATACTATAACGAGGACAAAATTAAAGAGATTCTAAAATCATCTCATTCATCACATATCAAAAAAGGTCACCAAATTATTATTAGAGATTTCAGTAAATAGACATCCTAACTGAAAGTTTAGTGATTATCATATCATACATGTAAAAAATTAATTAATTTTATATCAATCAATTGAATTTTGAAATTCTTCTAAAAGATTTTTTTGATGTTTATTTAATTTTTTGGGGATGTTTACAACAACCCTAACATATTGATCTCCATTTCCTCGTGAATTCATTTTTGGCAATCCTTTACCTTTTAATTTAATAATTGTGTTTGGTTGAGTTCCAGAATCAATTTTTATTTTTTCGTTTCCATTTAAAATAGGTACAGATACCTCACAACCTAGTGTGGCATCAATCATTGAAATATTTTGATCATAGAAAATATCAGAGCCATCTCTTTTGAAATGTTGATGAGGTTGTACACGAATTCTAACAATTAAATCTCCATTGATCCCATTTGGTATTTCGTCACCCTCATTTGGAATTGTATAGTCTCCATTATCAATACCAGGAGGAATGTCAAATGTTATTTTTTTGGAACCTTTTTTCTTCCCACTACCCTTACATTCATTGCATGGGGATTCAATTATAGATCCCTTTCCTCTACATGAAGAACAAGGTTCTACTGTTACAAATGAAGCAAAACCCATGCTTCTACTTTTACGGATTTGGCCTTGACCATTACAATTTTGACATGTTTTTTGGTTTGTTCCAGGTTTACACCCAGAACCATTACAGGTATTGCATTCAATGTTTTTTTTTACTTCAATTTCCATTTTTTTTCCAGAAAATACTTCCTCTAGAGTTACTGAAGTTTCATAAAGCAGATCAGAACCTCTTTGTTGTTGAGATCCAAATCCACCCCCTCTGCCAAATATTGATTCAAAGATAGAATCAAAACCACCAGAACGTCCAAAAATATCGCTGAAATTGGCACTTGCTCCTTGGAAAATATCATCAGTACTATATCTTCCATCTACTCCAGCGTGGCCATATTGATCATAGATTTTTCTTTTTTCTGGATCTGAAATTACCGCATATGCTTCAGAAATTTCTTTAAAGTGCTCAGCAGCTTCTTGTGATTTATTTCGATCAGGATGGAATTTTAATGCTAATTTACGATATTGTGATTTAATTTCATTAATAGGAGTGGTTTTGGTAACTCCTAAAACTTCATAGTAATCTCGTTTTGCAGCCATGAACCATTCTTTAATTATTTATGTATAAATGATTGATTTTGAACAATCAGTTATTTTTTGTTTCATCGGATGTAGAGGATTCTGAATTTGATTCATTTGCGGTTTGTCCTCCAGTGGATTGTTCCTGTTGATTTTCTTCAGTCTGTGAAGCAGATGATGTAGCGGCATTTCGGTAAAGCTCAGTAGTTATTTCATTTACTGTTGATTTTAATGCCTCAAGTTTAGGTTTGAGATCAGAGATGTCTTTATCCAATACTTCTTTTACCTCTTTTATGGCATCGGTTACTTTGATACCTTGTTCTTGTGAGATTTTATCTTTAAGATCATGATTAACTAATTTTTCTGTTGTGTAGATGAAACTCTCTGCTTCATTCTTCAGATCAATTTTTTCTTTTTTCTTTTTATCTTCTTCCGAGAATTTTTCTGCGTCCTCTTTTAATTTTTCAATTTCATCTTTGGATAATTTTGAGCTTGATTCAATCGTGATAGTTGCTTCTTTTTTAGTTCCAAGATCCTTGGCTGTTACGTTGATTATTCCATTTGCATCAATGTCAAACTTCACTTCTATTTGAGGAATGCCTCTTGGTGCAGGAGGTAAATCAGTCAAATTAAAACTTCCCAAAGAAACGTTATCGTTGGCCATAGGTCTCTCACCTTGAACTACATGAATTGTTACAGCAGTTTGATTATCTGCAGCTGTTGTAAACACTTTGCTTTTTGATGTAGGAATTGTGGTATTTCGTTCGATAAGTGGCTCCCGTACTCCACCCATGGTTTCGATTCCCAATGTAAGAGGAGTAACATCTAACAAAACAATATCACTTGTAACATCTCCTGCTATGATCCCTGCTTGAATAGCGGCACCCATTGCGACTGCCTCCATTGGATCTACTCCTGATTCAACATCCTTTCCAATTATTTCACTAACAAATTTTTTAACTAATGGAATTCTAGTTGGACCTCCAACCATTACAATTTTTCCTACATCAGACTTGGTTAATTTGGCGTCTTCAAGTGCTTTTTCAATCGAAGATCGACATCGTTCAACTATAGGTCGTATAAGTTCATCGAGTTTGGCTCTTGTTAATCTTAATTCTAGATTCTTTGATCCTGATGATGGATCATGTGAAATAAATGGTAAATTAATGTCAGTCTCCATTACTGTAGATAGTTCAATTTTTGCTTTTTCTGAGGCCTCCCTAATCCTTGTCATGGCAGTAGTATCTTTAGAAAGATCAATTCCTTCTTTTTTCTGGAATTCACCTACAACATAATCAATCAGAACTTTATCCATATCAGTTCCACCTAATTGTGTGTCTCCTGAAGTACTCATAACTTCAAAGACACCTCCACCCATTTCCATTACTGTGACATCTAAAGTTCCTCCACCAAAATCAAAAACAAGGATTTTCATATCCTCTTTTGTCTTATCTAGACCGTATGCGAGAGATGCAGCTGTTGGTTCATTAATAATTCTGACAACATCTAAACCTGCAATTGTACCTGCATCTTTAGTTGCTTGTCTTTGGTTATCATCAAAATATGCTGGAACTGTAATTACCGCTTTTTGGACAGGTTCCCCGATAAAGGCTTCAGCATCTTTTTTAATTTTTTGAAGAATGAATGATGAAATTTGTTGTGGTTTGTATTCTTTATTTTGAATTTTAAAAATATAGTCTGTTCCCATTTTTCTTTTTGCAGCAATTATTGTATTGTCAGGATTTGTAACTGCTTGTCTTCTTGCAGGCTCGCCAACTAAAAGATCCCCATCCTTCGTAAAAGCAACAACAGAGGGAAATGCCTTACCTCCAACAGTAGCCCCTTCTGCCGCAGGAATAATGGTTGGTTTTCCACCCATCACTACTGCTGCTGCAGAATTACTTGTTCCTAAATCAATTCCTATTACTTTAACCATTTTTTATTTCTCCTTTTTTTGAAATCTCTACTAACGATGGTCTAATAACCCTATTTTGAGAAATATATCCCTTCCTGATTTCTTTTGTAATGGTATCATCATCAAGTTCTGGGTTATTGATTATTGAAATTGCTTCATGTAGATTTGGATCAAAAATTTCCCCTAATGCTTCAATGGGAGTGACATTATTTTGTTGCAGAAATGATTCCATATTTTTTATGATTGAATCCAACCCTTGAATATTACTATCTGTTTTGGAAAAAACTTCTTTTGCACGTATCAAGTCATCATGAATTTTAAGGAAGTCTATCATGAATTTTGCAACTTTGTTATTAACACCATTTTCAATTTCTGATTGTGTTTTTTTTGATAGGTTTTGATAGTCTGCTAAAACATGTTTTAATTTATTTTCCAAGTCTAGAGATTTTTGCTTTTCTTCTTCTAGAAGAACATTTAATTTTTCCAAAGAGATGCCATCTTCGTCATTTTGAGGTGGATTTTGGTTTTCATCTTCAGACATTACATTAATAGAGATTTCAGAATTATTTTCACTTGACATTTCAAAGAGCGTAGTCGTTGAGCTAATTTATAGTCTTATTGGATAGTTTCACATAAAGGATTTGCCTTAACAATAATAAGATTAGAATCTTTTTTGTTTTTTTCTATATTTTCAAAATCGGATTTGGAGCAGGCTACAATAATTGTTGTTTTATCACTATGGAAAAGATCGAGATGAGGATCTTCATATGCTTCTACATCTCCAATGTAATCACGAAGTCTTGAGGTTAAATTTTGTAACATTTCAATTTTATCTCCTCTCATTGCATGTTGATCAAGAGTCCAAGAAATTGCAATTTTTGTTCTACTTGCCTTTAGATCGTTTTTCTTAAGAGTTGCACGAATTTCATCAATTAATCTTTTAATGTATCCATCAATTCCTTTTACACTTCCGTTAATGAGATACATTAGCGTGTTTGCTCCCTCAAACGAAGATCCTAATGATTTCAAGTCGTATAGTCCAGTTACCATATCATCCAAGTAAATTTCTTGTAAATCGTCTGAAGATAGATCTTTTTTAGTTAGGTCATCTTGTGCGTATTTACAAACTTCAAGAATGCTACATAGACTAGAAAATCTCGATAAAACATTGATAGCATGAAAATGTTCTGATGATGAAATTGCGACAAATTTTTTTTCTTTCTTTCCAGTCAGTAGAAGTTCTGCTAATTTTGGATCTTCTTTTCCATTAAATGAGCCAATTATTTTTGGTTGTTTTTCTAAATCTTCTAGCGGATAGTAAAAATAAGAAATTTGTTTTCCAATTTCCAATCCTGTGACATGTTCTAACAATGAAATATTTTCATTATTTCCTCCAAATCCTGTTGGAAGAGTGTAGATCACAGAGCTGTTTTTTTGCAAAGAATTTGTGGCATCCTTAAATTTAGAATGGATTTCAGTTTTGATATCTTGTCCAGTTTTTCTTATTCTAGGGGTAAAGAATAGGTATTGAGCTTTTGAAATAGCCACGTCTATAGGTTCCATAGCAAGTAATGGTTCATCTTCCTTCAAAGAGGAAACATTTGGATAGATTTTTGCAATTTCAGCTTTGAGAGATATAGCAGAAGGGTTAGATTCGTCAATAATGAAAACATCAGCCCCTTTCATTGCCATTTGAGATGCAATAGCATAGCCTTCAGTACTTAGTCCATAAACTACTACTTTAGATCCTGCCATTACAATAAAGCTAGGTATTGCGCTAAGAAAAACTTATTGTATTGAGAATTTGAAAATACATTTGAATAACACTTTAAAGTAAATCGAAAGTGTAATCTCGTTATCAGGAGCCCGGTAGTGTAGCGGTCAAGCATAGGGGCCTTTGGAGCCCTTGACCCCAGTTCGAGTCTGGGCCGGGCTACTGTTTTTCTAACTAGAAATTTAATTTAGTTAGGAGTTTGGTTGCAATTACAAAAAGAATTGTAGAAATTACTACAAGAATTGCCATCTCAATTAAAATAAATTCATTGATGTTTCCAAAAATTCCTGCTCTTATAACATCAACCAGATAGGTTAGAGGGTTTAGATAAAAAGCTGTTTTGAGGGGTTCTGGAGCTCCGCTAGCTGGGTAGAAGGCAGTGCTTACAAAGGCAAAAAAGAGAAATGCAGTATTTAGAATAACATTAAAGCCTTCGCTAGATCTTAATTTTGTTGCAATAATTGAAGCAATAGAACCAAACAAAATAGAACCAGTAACTGCTGCAAAAATTATCATGGGTATTGTTATCAAGGAAAAATCAACAGATTCAAAAAATACAGGATATCCAATTAAGGTAATTAATGCTGCACTTACTATTCCAATTATTCCGATGGTGCAAATATTGCTGAGAATGTAATTAGCTCTAGTAAATGGGCCTGACATGATTTGCTCAAACATCCCGTATTTTCTATCATTCCAAATAATAATACCAGAAACCAAAGTGCTGTTCATAATATTGAATCCAATCATTCCAGATGCCAAAAATGCTGGATAGGCCAATCCTTTATCTCCAAAAGGAACTTGTTGTATTAGTGAAGTATAAGCAAATCCTGCAATGAATATGTAAATTATTGGAAAGAGAATTTGCCAAAGCAAGAATGCAGGGTTAATAGAGATGGTTAAATTTCTATTTACAAGTCTAAATATTGTATACATTTTCCTCTACCATTTTTAAGAAAATTTCTTCAAGACTTGTTGGAGTAGCAGAAAGGTCATCTATCTCTATTTCATTATCATTTAAAATTCGCAAAATTTTCATTAATACTAACGCCGATTGAGTGGAATGAATTGTAATATTTGTTCCAGTCTGGAAATCAATCTTGCAATCAGGAATTCCTGAAAGAAGTGATTCGATATTATGTTGATTTTTTAAAAGGTGAATCTTAATGGTTTTTTCTTTTCCAAATTTATTTTTTAATGCATCTGGCGTATCTACTGCAAGAATTTTACCTTTGTCGATTATCGCGATTTCATCGCAAAGATACTCAGCTTCTGTTAAAATATGAGTTGTGAAAAAAATTGTCAAGCCAGTTTTTACTTTATTTTTTAGGTAATCAAGGAGTTTTCTTCTTGCACTTGGATCTAAACCAACAGTAGGTTCATCTAAAAATAATAGTTCCATATCATGCATAAATTCTCTAGCTACCTGTACTCTCCGTCGTTGTCCGATAGACAAATCTTCATTTCTTTTTTTACGAATATCTTTAAGATCGAATTCTTCAATTAACTTTTCCAATCTATTTTTGCAGATCATTTTAGGAACATTCCACATCATTCCATATTTTTCAAGTGCTTTTTCAACCGTTAAGGTGGGTTCATAGCTAGGTTGTTGTAACACTACACCAATTTTATGTCGTACTTCTAAGGGATTTTTTATGGCATCTATCCCTAAAATAGTTAGAGAGCCTGTTGAAGGTTGAATAAGAGTAGTCAAAAGTTTGATTGTGGTAGATTTTCCTGCCCCATTTGGACCCAAAAAACCAAAAACTATTCCTTTTTTTACAGACATTGAAAGATCATTGACTGCTTTTAAAGAGTCATAATTTTTGGACAGGTTTTTAGCAATAATACATGACATGGGTAAATTGGTATAAGGTTACTAATTTACGTAATGAAATTTGTGCACAATGACTACGCATGCTTTTTAAAAACAATAGTTAATTCAAGGAAGTAGATGGGTGACTATTCCTGTTTGGACAACGGAATTCCTGCATACCATTAGGAGAATAAGTATTTAGAGTTTCCATTATTGCTCCACATTTTGGACAGTATCTAGTTTTGAATCTCAATTAAAATAATTTCAGCTTCAACTTATCTAAATATTGTCATGATTTTTTAAATTGATTTTGAGTCATTAATTTGGAATTTTAATACTTAACAGTCGGATGATTTTTGATAATACAAATCATGATTTCAAAATATTCTGATGAAAAAATTGACATGCATCCAAAGTCATGGTTGTCAAATTACAGACAGATATCAATTTGGTATTTGATCAAAATGGGGTTATTCTATAGCGTTCTGGGTTTGGTAGTTGCCTCTATTATTGCGGGAATTGAATATGTTGTGTTTGATTACGAAGAACCAATTGTTCCGATATCTTTTGTTCAAATAATAATGGCAGGACCAGTAGAAGAGACCTTTTTCTTTGGTATTCCCTTTTCACTTTCTGGAAACCCCTATGTTGTGCTTGTAACAGGCTTGTTCTGGGCAACGATTCACATCTTTAATGCCCAATTAGCTGAGGAGGCGGGGTTTTCTTATTCAACGGTAGGATTTGCAATTCCTCATATCTTTTTCAGTTTGCGGGCTTGGAAAAGCGGTAAAGGATGGTTTACCATCCCCTTCCATTCGGCATGGAATGCTATGATTTTTGGACTGTCTGTTGCTGCTGGAGAAATCCCATTAATGATAGTAGACAAAAATGAACCTGTCATTGATGTTGTGATTGTAATCATTTCCATTATTCTGATGGGAATTACATTTCCGTTGTATCGTTGGAGATTAAAAAGAGAAGCCAAGAAAAATTTCAGAATATAATACACAAATTGTTATTTGTATTCAGGCTTGATAATCTAGATCATATTTATCAATGATAATCATGTAATTATCTACGCGTTAAACTTTGGTTTAATGCACCACACGGAAACGTTGGGTACTAACCCGTATGCGCTGTACATAGGTATGACGTGTAAAGCGTTTCCGTGAATTTTCAATAAATTAATTTCAGAATACTTGTTTTATTTTTAGATATTTTGATGGAACATAGTTTCCATCAAATGTATGAAGACTTGTCTTTTCTGGATTAACAGCATTTGCATAGACCATGATAAAGTTGCAAGAGTTTTCCGTCAGATCTCTTGAACTTTTTGCCAAGAAGTATTCCTTGTCAGTTACTACAAAAAACTTGGGCTCAGTAACAGTCTTTTCATCTGAGCAAACTCTGACTTTAAGTGCATATGTTTGATATCCTATTTTATTAGATGATATTTTGTTAATCTCTACCTTTTGGTTTTCAAAGTTGTTTATTGATGGATTTACCTGATTTTTGATTTGGTAAATTTTTTCATATTGTCTATCGATTTTTTCTTTTCCGTTAAACGTCCATGAAGGATCCTTAAACAACATCAGACAGTCTGGCAGATAGGTAAGATGGGAGTATGTCTTGCTGAAATTTTCTGTTCCTTGTTTTTTGAAGGTGTCATATTTTGCTTCACATAATTTTTTTATTTTATCTGAAATTTCTCCTTGTGCAAAGGCCTGTGTGTGGTCAAAGAAGGGAGAAAAAATTATCCCGCCTAGAATTGCCATAGCAAAACAGGCACCGATTTTCTTTGACATTAGGAAGTATCTTACAAAATGATATTAGTCGATAACTTGGGGTTTGTGGCATGCTTTGAGGATTATTGAGTGAACAGTGAGTGCATAAAATTAAATCGATTTTCCTTCAATCAACTGGATTTTTTCAACCGATTGGTCTTTTAGATTCATGTGTTTGATTCTCTCTTTGTCATTGGCATAGGATTCAAAATCACTTTTTGTTTGAAACTCGATGATATGTATCTCATATGGTTTGTCAATTCCCTCAATAATTGAATCTTTGTTGGGTCTTATTCTGTACAATAATTTTCCATTGTGTTTACCCAGTAATGGAATTACCATTTCTTCAAAAAGATTAAACGGTTTTTCCATTCCCTCTTTTAAAAAAATGATTTGTGTATAGTACAACATGTTGGTTAACCTTGATTCAGTATTATTAATTCATGTTTGAAATCAAAAATAAAAAAGAGAATCCTTGATTTACACTCCTGCAAACTGGTTGCCTAGAAGTGAATCAAGAAGATTCAACATTTCTGGATTGTGTCCAATGTATTGGACAATGACATTGCCTTTGCTGTAAAAGTGTGGCTCATCGATCCATCGAATTACAGATGTTCCTATTTCCGTCCCATCGTGGGAGATCAGTAGAGACGCTTCCAGTGTTTTTGTTTCAGAGAAGAACTCGTATACTTGGATGGGTTCTCCGTTGACCAAAACAACAAAACCAGGAATAGAAAAAGGCGTGTCTTCCAAAATTTCTACCAATTCCATTGATGCGCTATTCTTTTCAAGACCATCAATAAAAGAGGAGTAATTGTATACTTCTGATACATTCATCGAAACGTCAGGATCAGCTTCTCTTTGAATAAACAATTCCTTGATCTCGTCAAAGGTTTCATCAGTAACTGCAGATACAATAGTTCCTTCTGATACCAAAATTGTCATGGTATGAGGCGTAATCATTTGGGTAAGAACTTGGCCTTGTCTGTTTCCATACCCTCCATGACTGGATTCAAAGGTAGCTTTGAAGATGTGTTGAGGCGGAATTGATTTTGTAGATCCAACATATTCCGTTTTAAGCGAATTAATGTCTCCATCAAATCCAAAGGTTGGAGTAGTTACTACATATCGCTGTGCAACACCCAAAGCATCGTATCTTTCTTGGTCTTCCTCTGTTGTAGGTATTGCCAAGACAGTAATTTGTGCTGGAATAAGAAATGCACATACAGCTCCTAGTGCAATTGCTGTGACGATTGCAACTATGGCAAATTTTTTCTGTTTTGTTTGTGGTGACATTTTTAGTCTGTTGGTAAATGGTTGCTCAAATTATAACCTTTGATGAAAATCCAGTTTTACCAAAAATTTAACTCCAAAGAAATCAAAATCGATGGTGTTTAGTAGATAAAGAGGTTTGAAAAAATGAAAAAGAATTACAAAATTTTAATCTGTGTCATTTTGTTTGTACTTGGAATGGTAATTTTATTTGAGCTTGATTACTTGTACATCCCACTTTTACCTCCTCAAAATTTGACTGGTGTGGAAATAACTTTGGAAAGAACTGGTTGTTATGGTACTTGTCCTGTTTATTCAGTTACCATTCATGGTGATGGTGCAGTGATTTATGAAGGAAAACATTTTGTTAGAATTGAAGGAGTACGAACCTACACAATACCAGAAGAAAGCGTAGCGGAACTTGTAGGAGTGTTTTATGAAATAAATTATTTTTCTCTAAATGATAGATATGATGCAAGTGTAACTGATCTTCCCACAGTAATTACCTCAATAACAGTTGGAAATGAAACAAAAATGGTTTCAAATTATGCTAATGCTGGTCCTGAAAGACTGTATGTACTAGAATCCAAAATTGACGAAATTACAGATTCCCAATCTCTTTGGGAATAATGAAACCAGAAATCCAGTTCATAGAGTAATTAGCGCTAGATTTTAAGTGAAATTCCTGCCAGAATCAAATAAGGTAATAAGATGAACCGTAGATTGTATTTGGTATGGAGGAGTCATATGCTGACGACTTGTTTTTGGAGCTTGCTGGTGAAACCAGACGATCAATGATACAAATATTGGCAAAAGGTGATGAGAAACTCTCCAAAATTGCAGAAACGCTAGGCATATCGATACAAGATGCCCACAGAAATTCCTCTAGGCTTGTCAAATGTGGCCTAATTAGCAAAAAATCAGATAATCTGTTTTTCCTTACCTCACTTGGTCTTACCGTTGCCCAACAACTGGATTCATTTGAATTTCTATCAAAACACAACCAGTTCTTCCAAACCCATACTATGGAAAATCTAGATCCAAAATTCATTCGTAGAGTTGGAGATTTAGCAAATTCAAAATATGCTGAAGGTATGGGACCAGTCCTTGAGACGTTGAAAAGAATTGCAAAGGAATCTGAAAAAACAATAGACATAATCACCACTCAATATCCTTTGGATACAGCTCGTGTAGTTGTAGAAAAGGCAAACCAGAATATCCATATTCGGTATATTTTTGATCATCACACTACGGTCCCCCAAAAGGAAAGGGAGGAGCTACTCAAAAACACCTCATGGCGAAAGCACATCTCAAATGGAATTGTCAAAAGAAAAATGGTAAAAAAACTTCATGTCTGCTTGACATTAACTGAAAAAGAAGCCATTCTTTTCTTTCCTGACCTTAAAGGAAACAATGACATGGTTTCAGGCTTTTTTTCAGCAGATCCAGTTTTCTTGGATTGGTGTTTTGACTATTTTGAGCATATGTGGAACCATTCTGATTCCTTTGATGAATCAAAACTGGTTATGACTTAGATTCAGGTTTACTATCAACAGTTGTTGAACAATATCACTTGACGTTTAGCTGACTATATGATTATCTTTCTTGTTTATTGTACTATGACTCAAATCACCATCCAAAAACAGCAACACTTGCTGGAAACAACTCAGGCACCAAGAGAGCCTGTAAGAAATAGTGTTAATACTCTTGGAAAAACAAAATACACTGCACAGGACCTAATGGGTCTGTCGTGGGTGTTATTTGAGGAGAGGGAGTAGATTTGTCTCAAAATCCCGTACTATTGGATCTTGAGATAGCCTTCTATCACTCGATGAGCCAAGCTGTTCAATACAAGAGAAATCTCGTGAAAAACAAGGTTACCAGTTCCAAAATTCAGGTCAGGGAGGAAATCTGCCATGTATGATTTTCAGGGAATGGAGTTTCATAGAGGGGGATATGTGAAGTCAAATGAATCCAAAGAGGAATTTCGTAAGATGGAGCTCCTAAAATCCTTCTCCAGCGAAATTAAGAAGCTTAGGAGCGAAATCAATACGATGGAGGGAAAATACATCTCGCTTCTAGCTTATTATGAAAGTTTGGTAGAGAAAAATCCTGATTTTTTGAAATTTACCACAGAAGTTTCCTGACAGAGACACAAAAAAGGAAACTTTCCATCTTTCTTACCAAATTGAATGCGATGAACTAAAATCCCAAATACTGTCTGACCTCTTCTAATTCAGGATCGTGTTAGATTGTATAGTCTATTGAGCGATCAAATTCAACAAGACCCTCATTCGTTACATTTGGTTTTATGTCAAAAGTAGTAGATCAGTACAAAAAAGAACTAATGGTCAGTAAAAGTTGTGAAATTTTTATTAATAGACCATGTTTACATCCAATGAATTGTCAGAATTTGAAAATCTTCTAAATAAATTACTTGAGCAAAAACCTGAATTGTCTCGATCAGATATTGAAGAAATGATCAAGCAAAAAAAAGAAAAAATTGGTGCAGGATATTTAACAGACCAAGGAGCAATTTTCTTAATTGCCTCTGATTTTGGAGTATCCCTATCAGAACCACTTAAAGTTGAAATGGGATTAAAGGACCTGTATGCAGGAGCCAAAGAGATTTCACTTGAAACTAGAGTTCTGAATGTATCTCCTGCAAAACAATTTTCCAGAAAAGATGGTTCTTCTTTTTTTCTCAGAAGTATGACTGTTTATGATAACAACTCTACAGCTAGCGTAAAATTATGGGATGAAAAGGCCAACCTCCCAGGAATTGAAAATATCAAACCTGGTGATTTGGTAAAAATAATCAAAGCTTATGTAAAATCGGATTTAAATGGAGAGCCTACTATCAACATAGGCTCAGGATCAAATTTGGAACCAGCTCAAAACAATAGTGAAATTCCAAATATTGACAAGATAACAAAAGATGTTAGTGAATTAAAAGAAGGACAGAAAGATTTGGCAATTTCAGGATTAATTGACGGAATGATAACTAGTATGGAATTTACAAATTCCAGAGGTCAACCTGGAAAGGCCTTAAGAATGAGATTAAAAGGAAAAGATGGTAATTCTATGAAAGTTGTTCTATGGGGACAAGATGAATCTTCAATTCCTAATATGATTTCTCAGGAGGCAAAAGTAAGATTATTGGGAGTAAAGGTAAGATCTGGGAATCAAGGAATGGAAATTCATGGTAATGAATCTACCATGATTGAGATTGAAGGGGGGAAAGAAGCTGAACCAATAATTGCAAGAGTTCTTTCAATTTCTACAAATGAAAACGGAAACAAGTTAATTGTTGGAGTGGATAAAAATAAAAAATTATTTAGCATTACAGATTTTTCAGATTCAACAAGTATTTTCACTGAAGGTGATGTAATTGAATTAATGCCTTCAAAAGCATTTGGAAATTCTATCACGTTAGACTCTAATTCGTTTGTACGAAAACTGGATGAGGATGACAAAATTCCAACTTTGTCAAAGATTAGAACTAAAATAAAAGATGTTAAAGTTGATGGGAATTATTGTGTAGAAGCAATAGTTTTGAAAGTACCTGAAAGACGTGAGGTTCAAACAAAAACTGGAGAATCAATTGCCTTATCGGAAATGTTTGTAGAGGATGACACAGGTCAAATTTGGGTTAAAGGTTGGAGAAATCAATCTAGATTAATTGAAAAATGTGAACTAGGAGAAATAATTTCAATTACAAGTCTTAATGCAAGGGCAGGATTGGAGGGAAGAATAGAATTATTCTTAACTGCTTTTTCTAAAATTACCAAAAAAAATTAGGAATCCCAAAAGCCTCTAGTCACCACATACTGTCTTTCAGCCTCATAGATCTGCTTGAAAACAGTCTCTTCGTCCACCATATTTCTCAAAATTCGTGCAGCTGTATCTGCACCTACACCATATCCTGACATCACCGTTATGGCTAATTTTCCAAAATTCTCTACTAAAGATGCAACCTTCCATGCTCGATCAAATTTTTTCTTTTCTTCCGAAGAAAGTTTTTTGCCATCCTTTTTTTTGCGGATTATTTTTGGAAGATCATAATCAGAATGAAAAGTGGTAGTAATTTGTCTCGATTTACAATATGGACAAATCAAACGATTGACTTCCCTGGTTTCAGTTAATAATTCCCATTTTCCACATCTTGCACAAACAAGTCGATGCTTAGTTTTTGAAAGTCTTTCTTTAACAAGATCAAGAATCCCTTTATCTAGATTAGCTGGAGATGAGTAATATTTTGCAGTATGATCTAAAATTGGTTCAGCTAACTCTGAAAAATTATCCACTTCAATCCATCTAATTGGAATAATTGATTCTTTGATTCTTTTTAAAATTAGATCAGTATTTTTTAAATCATATTTATCATGAAATAATTCTCGCAGTGCTTCATTGACAAGGGGGGTTTTAGAGTATCTTTCAAATAAAAATCGTGCAGATTTTTTTTCATAAATCGCACCTCTTCTAACAACACCAAATTTTTTTGCAACACACCAAGTTTTCCAATTAACATTATGAGTTCCAGTCAATGATGCGCTGACCATAGAATAAAGATCATATTCATCTTTGATCACCTCAAGAAATAGTTTCTCTGAAATTCGCGATCTTGAAGATAAAACAATTCTGTAACCGTCGGATCTAGAGTCTACTAGAAATCCCAAAAGAGAGGAAAGCATAGAAGATAGTAAAGTCGATAATGTTGAATTTATTTTTGTTCCAAAGCAAGCATGTATGACAATAGCTCCTTGGGATCTACAAGATTCGATTAAAATCGTGTTTTCATTTGGAATTTCTTGGAATGGGAGTTTTTCAATAGTTTTGTTAATTAATTTTAAAGATCCATCTCGTATTCTTGTTCTAAATTGTCCAACTTTTTTTGCTGTACGATAATCTATGGGAATGCTTTCACCTTCCCAATAAGGTACGGTTATACCGCCACCTCTAAATGGTTCAACATTTACAGTGAATGATTTTTCGTCAACATTGAGAATTCTCCATTGTGATCCTCTTAAAACAAAAATATTTCCTGAATCACCAAAGTCACCTACAAATCTTTGGTCTAAGGAACCAATGATTTTTTTTCCAACACTGTCAAAAACCTTGAATTTAAGAATATCTGGAATTGTAGATAAATTTTCAAAATAATACTTGAAAGATCCACCCTTTTTTCGAAAAGTCATCATAGTCTTGTCAAGGAAGATGAGATAGTTAGAATCAAGTAAATCTAAAACATTTACTAAATCTTCAAGCCTTAGATTTCTGAAAGGAAAAGCTTGCCTTATTGCTTCAAACGCCGTTTCAATTTTAATTTCTCCTAATTGCATACTCATTCCAACTAGATGGTGAGCAAGTACATCTAATGATCCCTCATGTATGATTTGAGGCTCTATTGATCCTTCTTTGATTCTTTCAAGAATTGCTTGAGCTTCAAATTCATCATCAGGATTATTTGTTATAATCAGACCCTTAGCTGATGAATTTCTATTATGTCTGCTTCTTCCAATTCTTTGAATTAATTTAGAAACTTGTCTTGGAGAACCATAATGAATAACCAATTCAACAGATCCAATATCTAAACCTAATTCAAGAGATGAAGTGCAGACAACAATTCCCCGTTTTCCTTCTCTTAATGAGAATTCAGTATCTTCTCTAACCTCTTTTGATAATGAACCATGATGTAGTTCTATGTTAATCGAAGATTTTTCTTTTAAAATAGAAGCCATGAATTCAGCTTCTCCTCTAGTATTAGTGAAAAGCAATATTGGTGAGTCAAGATCCAAATCTACAACAAATTGGATTATTTTTTCTGCTACATCTGCAATTGTGCCTTCAACATATTTTATTTCAACATCATATTCCCGTACCGATGAATCTCTGATTATTTCACATTTTCTTTTTGTTCCTGCCACAAATTTCCCAGCTTCCTCAAAATTTCCTACAGTAGCTGAAAGTCCAATTCTAGTTAATGGAAATTTTGAATTTATTTGGAGCCTCTCTAAACTTAAGGATAGTTGAGATCCTCTTTCACTTCCAAGTAACTCATGAACCTCATCTATGACAATCCATTCGAGATCAGATAAGGCATTCAACATCTTAAGTTGGGTAAGTAAAATGACGAGGGTTTCTGGTGTGGTAATTAAAACATCAGGAGGGTTTTGAGATATTTTTTGTCTTGCGCGTTGACTTGTATCGCCATGTCTAATTTCAATGGAAAGTTCATCATTTTGAGCATATCGAGTAATTCTCCTAAATACATCTCGATTTAATGCTCGTAATGGAGTGATGTAAAGAACTTTGATTTTTCCAGTAGCTTTAGAGTTTTTTACTAGTGAAAAAATTGGGATTACAGAACATTCTGTTTTTCCAGAACCTGTTGGCGCAATTATAATACAATCTTTTTTTTGTAATATTATAGGGGATGCTTTTTTTTGAATTTCAGTAAGATTACTAAAACCTTGTTGGTTGAACAAGGATTGAAGAGAAGTGTTAAGATTTTGATTCTTCAACAGATTTTGATCTTGTTTTTTCATAAACCATGATGCCAATTATTCCAAGTGCGAATAAAGTTACAGTAAGAATTGGAATAGCGTCAAAAACTCCTGCCATATTTTCTTTGTCTAAATGGCCATTAAAAATCTTCAGGATATTCGAATATTCCAGACCTGTTTATTACGTATGAAAAAGCCAATTTGTTTAAGAGCCAATTGGCTTCTCCAAAAAATTTTGTAGATTTTTTAGATAATTTAATTTTAATATGAGTGAAAAGATCTATTGCTTTTCTCATATTTTCTACTTCATTCTCATCAATATTTCGTATCATATTTGTGATTACGATGGGAATGTTATTGTCTAGAGCAAATGAGGATAGATCATGCATGTGCCTCATAAACAAGGAATTTTTTTTAAAAATGGATTCATTTGTTTTGTACTCATAAGAAAAAAGATCCGTTATGTTGTCAATTACAATTAGAGAGAATTGATTGTGATCGATATTTTTTATGGAATTTACTTGTTCAGAGGTATTTGTAAGTCTAGAAACAGTAATTTTGTCTAAAATATTCATATCCAGATTCTGATTCTTTTGCATCTCTAGAATTCTTTCCGGCCTAAATCCCCCTGTAGTGTCTAAATAAAGCACATTACCATTGTTTTTTATTGCATTAATTGAAATTTGTAATAAAAATTGTGTTTTTCCAGTTCCATTTGCACCATAAATATCGGTAATAACATTAGAGGGAATTCCTCCACAAAGAAATTTGTCTAATTGTTGTAAACCAGTAGAAATCATTTAATTAATTATAGAAAAACGGTGGAAAAATTTAAGGAATTTAATAAATCCTCAAAGAGGCAAGGCTTTTATTCAAGATAACTAGGATTGGAAATTAAGTGAATAATTAGTGTCGGAAAATAGCGCAAAAAGACCATTAACTATGCTTCAAAAAAGCACAAAGAAGAAAGTTACTGTAAGACTCAAAAATGAAGTAGAGTATAAAGGAAAAATGGATAATGTTGATTCTTATATGAATTTGATTATGACTGACGCCGAAGAATTACATGAAGATAAAGTAATTGCAAACTATGGAAGAGTCATAGTTAGAGGCAACAATGTCTTGTTTATCAAAATTGAAAATGAACTATAATCAATAGTGGTTCATATGACTAGTGATTTTCTATTTACGTCAGAATCGGTTACTGAAGGACATCCAGATAAGATATGTGATCAGATTTCAGATGCTTTTCTGGATGAATATTTACGTCAAGATCCAGAATCCAGAGTTGCTGTGGAGACTCTTGTTACTACTGACTTTGTAGCTGTTGTAGGTGAAGTGACTTCAAACGCAAATTTTGATAAAAAGGCTCAAGAGGAATTGGTTAGAAAAACCATTAGAGAAATAGGTTACAACAATAAAGATTTGATGTTTGATACAGAATCATGTGAAATAACGCTTCGACTTCATGCTCAAAGTCCAGATATTAGTCAAGGGGTAACAGCTACAAAGGAAAAAGAACAGGGTGCTGGAGATCAAGGATTAATGTTTGGATATGCAACCAATGAAACAGAAGAATTGATGCCAATGCCAATTTTACTAGCTCAAAAATTAGCTCAAGAGTTGGCTAAGGTTAGAAAAAATAATGTGTTATCATGGGTTAGGCCAGATGGAAAAACTCAGGTTTCTGTCAGATATGTAAATAATAAACCTACCAAAATTGAAACAATTGTTGTTTCAACGCAACATGCTCCAGAGATTTCTCAAGAAGAAATAGCTAGGGCAATGGTAGACAAAGTTATCAAACCTGTTCTTGGTAACCTTTGGAATGATCAAATAAAAATTCACATTAATCCCACAGGAAAATTTGTGATTGGTGGGCCTCATGGCGATGCTGGGCTCACAGGAAGAAAAATTATTGTTGACACTTATGGTGGGTTTGGAAGGCATGGAGGTGGAGCATTTTCCGGAAAAGATCCTTCCAAAGTAGATAGATCAGCTTGCTACATGTGCAGATATATTGCTAAAAATATTGTAGCAGCAAAATTGGCAGAGAGATGTGAAGTTCAGCTTGCATACGCAATAGGAGTTGCTGAGCCAGTATCACTTTATGTTAATACTTTTGGAACAAACAAGATACCTGAAAAAGAGATCGAGGATTTGGTGCGAAAGAATTTCAACATGAAGCCATCAGGAATTATTTCCAGCCTAGATTTGAAAAGACCCATCTATAGAAAAACCGCTGCATATGGTCATTTTGGAAGAAATGAGCCTGAATTTACTTGGGAAAAAACTGACAAGGCAGATATACTAAAGCAGTCTGCCGGACTTTAAGATCTCTCTAGTAGAATTAAATTTAATTTCCGAAATTTTGTGTAATTTTTTGTAATCTCCTTTAAAATCACCAATCAAAAGATTAAGATCATCTATTGCAAAATCGCTATTTAGATTAATAATAGAATCATGATATGCTTTTTCGAGATCTATTTTTTTAATTTTTGTCCGAGTTCCTCTTGAGAATAGTTTAACGTATTCATTGTAAGAAATTAACTCTGGGCCCACAAGATCCAATATTTTATTTTTAAATTGTTTACTGGTAATAGATTTGAATATTATTTTGGATACATCTTCGATGTAAATTGGTTGGATTGAATAGTTTCCACTTCCAGGAATTTTTATTTCTCCTTTTGTGATTTGTTGTCTTAAGTATTTTGTAAAATGATCGTTTTTACCAATGATGTACGAGGGTCGAAAAATAGTATAATTCAAAGATGATTCAATTATTTGTCTTTCTGCTTGATATTTTGAAATGAAATAGCTAAGAGGTGTTGTTTTTGATACTCCCAATCCGCTTGTAAAAACTATTTTTTTTATGTTGCCTTTTTTGCAAAGATTTACAATTTTCTTTGTAAATTCAACATTAATTTTTTTATAATCATATTTGATTGAGTCTTTTCCGATACCAACTAAATGTATTAGTGCAGAGGAATTTTTGATCTTTGGAAGAATGATTTTTTCATCATAATTTGGAGAAACGATTTTGATTTCCCCCTTAAAATTTTTAAAGTTTTTTCGTGAAATCGAAATTAATTTGATATTATTTTCAGACAAATATTTGCGAATATTTTTCGCTACAAAACCACTTGCTCCGGTAATAACTATTTGAAAGTCATTTTTCATATCATATCCTAAGATGCTAATTTTAAATATATTTCAAAAAGATCAAACAAGAGTTAATACATCAATATAGGCATGGTCATTGTGGAAGAAGTCGATAAAAAAACGCTAAGAACTGGATTCACAACTGGAACATCAGCTACTGCAGCCTCAAAAGCTGCAATTTTGTCAATAATTAATCAATCAAAATTTCAAAATATAGAAGTAAAACTACCAAAGGGAAAATACATTATGATTCCTATACATTTTTGTGAATTTGGAAAAGAGAAAGCCAGGTGTTCTGTAATCAAAGATGGTGGAGATGATCCAGATGTAACACATGGTGCTGAAATTATAGTTGATTTATCTTTGACAGATAAAAAAAATGAAATCATTATTGAAGGAGGAGAGGGTGTTGGAATAGTTACAAAACCAGGATTGGGATTAGAGATCAATAAGGCAGCAATTAATCCTGTTCCAAAAAAAATGATTATCGAAAATTTAAGAGAGGTTGGTGAAAATATCTTGAAAAATCATGGTATCCAGATAATCATATCAGTACCTAGAGGAAAAGAATTAGGTCCAAAAACAGATAATCCGCGAATTGGGATATTACATGGTATTTCCATTTTAGGTACAAGTGGAATTGTAATACCGTTTTCAACTGCATCGTATGCTGCTTCAATTCGACAAAATCTTGATGTTTCGATTGCCATGGGTAACGATACAGTTGTTCTTACCACGGGTGGAAGAAGTGAAGATTTTGCAAGGAAAATAATAGAATTACCTGATCACTGTTTCGTACAAATGGGTGATTTTTCAGGTTATACTATTCAGCAATGTTCAAAAAAAAATATCAAAAAGGCGTTTATTGTGGGATTTATTGGGAAATTAACCAAAATGGCAGCCGGGGTTAAGCAAACCCATGTAAAAGGATCAAAAATAGATATGAAGTTTTTGGCAAATTTAGCTCAAAATTGTGGTGCCAGTGAAACAATAATTAAAAAAATTTTAGCAGCAAATACTGCTAGACATGTATCAGAAATAATAAAAGAAAATGAAATTGAGGGTTTTTTCAGTCAAATTTGCACTGAAACATATAATCACATGAAAAAACTTTCAGATGATAAAGTATCTTTAGAGGTAATTTTGTTCGACTTCGATGGTAAAGTCTTAGCTAGAAAATCCAAGTAGTAAGGTATTTTATTAATTTTAAAGGGTTTTGAGTATGGAGAAAGTTTCAATTCTTGCAATTACTAAAAATGGAATAAACATTGGCACTAAATTAAAGGAAATTTTCCCTGGGTGGAATCTATTCGTGCCAGCAAAATTTTCTGACGGTAGACAAATTAATTGGTATGATGAACCAACATCAGAAAAAATTATTCAGTTATTTAAAAATAATAACGCCATAATTTGTATATTTTCACTTGGAGCAGTAATCAGATTAATTGCTCCTTATCTCAAAGATAAAAAAAATGATCCTGCTGTTTTAGTAATTGACGATAAGGCAAATTTTGTAATTAGTGTTTTGTCAGGACATTTAGGTGGTGCCAATGAACTCACTAACAACATTGCTGAAAAATTAAACGCTACTCCTGTAGTTACAACCGCAGCGGATGTAAATAAAACCATAGCAGTTGACCTTCTAGGTAGAAACCTAGGATGGAGGATTGAGGATGATGTTAATGTAACAAAAGTAAGCGCCTATATGGTCAATGAAGAAAAAATTGGAGTGTTCCAAGATGCAGGTGAAGCAAATTGGTATGAAAAGTTACCATCTAATGTTAAAGTCTATAAAAGTTTAGAAGAATTAAAAAATTCAGATTCAAAAGGTTATCTAATAATTTCAGATAAAAAAATCAGTGAAGGTTTTCTTAAAGATGCAGTAATTTATCGTCCACCAACTTTAGTAATAGGAGTAGGTTTGCACTGGGATACTTCTAAAAAAACAATTGAAGATGGAATAAAAAAAACCTTAATCAAGTTTAATCTTAGCCCAAAATCTATTGTAAAACTTGCTTCGATAAAAAAGCCAAAAGATGTTCAAGGGTTGATTGAGATTGGAAAGAAGATGGAAATACCTGTTGAATATGTTGATAGAGAAGAATTGGCAAAAATAAATGCCCCAAATCCTTCTGAAAAAGTTAACTCCTATGAAGGCACTTCAAGCGTTTCTGAGGCAGCAGCAATCAAAGTGTCAAAGGGAGTGTTAGTTGTAGAAAAACAGAAATTCCCTCCTGATTTGACAATTGCTGTGGCGAGGATAAAACCTTGAAGAGAGGATTACTCCTAATTGACCGAGGAAGTAGGGAAAGAGAAGCCTCAGAGGAATTGGAAGAGATTTGTAAACAAGTAAGGAAAAAAGGAGATTATGTGTTTACGGATTTTTGTTTTCTTGAGGTTGAGCCTCCATTTATAGAAGATGGTATTGAAAAATCATTAAAACAAGAGATCGATTCTTTGACTATTGTTCCTTATTTTTTATATCCAGGAAAAAAAGTCAAGTTGGCTGTTTCAGATGTTATGAAATTTCAAAGAGATACCGCAGTAAAATTTGTAGTAACAAAACCAATGAGCATGCATAAAACTTTGATTGAATTAGTGGAAAATCGAATATCATCAGCTTTAGAAGAAAATGAAATTACCATTCCCAATAAAGAAGTAGATGTTTTAATCATTGGACATGGAAGTAAGGATCCTAATGCACAAATTTCTTTGAATTATGTTGTAAATGGAATAAAAGAAAAATATAGAAATGTAAGTAGATGTTTTTTAGAAATAGAAAAACCGGACATTTTTGATGGTATAGAAAAGTGTAAAAAAGATGAGCCAGAAGTCCTTGTAATAGTTTTTTATTTTTTACATGAGGGGGCACATGTTAAAACTGATATCAATAATGATCTTAAACCAGCTTTAGAAAAAGCAAATCTGAAAAAAATATGCATTACAAAACATCTAGGGGCTGATGAAAAAATGATTGATCTAATAGTTGAGAGATCAAAAGAGGTGGAAAATGCAAACTGAAAAAGGACAATCCATTGAAGACGCAAGTATGGCAATGATTGAACAGGAGATTGGAAACCATAGTTACAATGAAAAAGAATGGCCTATTGTAAGACGAATAATTCATTCCACAGCAGATTTTGATTTTGCAGAAAAAAATAAAATAATTTTTTCAAAAAATGCAATAGATAGTGGGATTAATGCCATCAAGAATGGATGTAGTATAGTAGTTGATGTTAATGGTGTTATTGGAGGTTTAAACAAACAAAATCCAAAGGATTTTGGAAACAAAATTGTTTGTAATATCTCAAGCCCTGAAGTCATGGAAATAGCAAAAGAACAGAACAAAACTCGTTCACAGGTTTCTATGCGTTTAGCTGCACCAGAGATTAACGGTGGCATAGTTGCTATTGGTAATGCACCTACTGCACTTCTAGAGGTAATCAAAATGGTCAACGAAGGAATTGTTACTCCTGCCCTAATTATTGGAATTCCCGTGGGATTTATTTGCGCACAAGAATCAAAAGAAGAACTATCAAAACTTACCAAAGCGCCTTTTATAACTAACATAGGAAGAAAAGGGGGAAGTTCATCTGCTTCGGCAATAATTAATGCAATTTACAAATTAATTAGAACCTAATTATTTTCTGGAAATTTTAATGCAGTTTTCCACAAAATTTTTTGCATAATCTGAACTTTTGAAATAAAGATGGCCATATGAGGCCAAAGTATTATACTGAATCATCCCATCTAAATGATTTTTTATTCCTTCTCCAATTTTCAAATCATAAGCAAATTTTGAATCAGAAGAGAGGGATTCAAGTTTAGAGTAATGAAACTCATGACCTTGAATATTTGCTTTTTTATTTGATAAAATATTTTTTATTATCATAGTTCCTTTTGTATAATTTAACATCATTTTTTTTGTCATTATTGTTTCGGCATCAAAAATCCCAACCATCTTATGCTTTTTTTTATCATAATGTATTGATTTTGTTAAGTACATCAAACCTCCACACTCTGCATAAATAGGATAGTTTTTTTCTGAAAATTGTTTTATCTTTTTTCTCATAATATTGTTTTTTTCTAAAGATTCACCTAAGATTTCAGGAAATCCTCCACCAATGTATATTCCATCACATGAGGGTAAATTTCTATTAGTTATAGGACTAAAAAATTTTAGTTTTGCTCCCTCTTGTATCAAAGCTTCTAAATTATCACGATAATAGAAATTAAAAGAATTATCAAGAGCTACTGCAATTGTAGTTTTTGAATTTTTTGGAAACTTTGTAATGTTCATCTTTAAAGAAATAGGAGATTGAATAATTTGAAGAATTTTTTCAATGTCTAATGAGTTTGAAATTATTTTTGCTGTATCCTTAATTTTTTTCTGGAGTGAGACATTTTTGGTTGCAGGTATCAATCCTAAATGTCTTGATTGTAAATCAAGATCTGAATTTTTGTATATGACTCCAATTATTGGCAATCTTAGTTTTTCGAGAGACTGTCTGCATAAAATTTCATGTTTCTTGCTTGCGATTTTGTTGAGTATTATTCCTTTTATTCTTGAGTTATTGTGAAATTTGATAAAACCCAAAGCAGTAGCTGCTACCGATCTTGCTGTCTTGCTAGCATCTAAAACTAGTATAACTGGTGATTCAGTTATTGATGCAACATGATGGGTACTTGCAAAATTACTATTCCCTTCAAATCCATCGTAATATCCCATTACTCCTTCAATAATTGAAATATCAGATTTTGAATGGGAAACAAAGCTTTCTAGAAGATGTTTTTTCCCCATTAGCCATACATCAAGATTGTAAACATCCTTCTCTGAAATTGTTGCAAGATAGCTAGGATCAATATAGTCTGGCCCCACCTTAAATGGTTGAATTGAATATCCTTTTTTTTTAAGTGCATAAATAATTCCACAAGTAATAGAGGTTTTTCCTACACCGCTTGTTGTTCCTGCTAATACAATTCTTGGAATTTTCAATTCGAATGTGTACATGTAGTTTTTTATTTAAATGATACAATGAAAAATCTGAATGTTTTTACTCCTAGATGTAAAAGCAAGATTATGTCAGAATCAGGTCTAACAATTGTATATACGGGTAAAGGTAAAGGAAAAACAACTGCAGCGTTGGGGATTGTTTTAAGAGCATCTGGCTATGGGAAAAAAATTTGTATGATTCAATTCATTAAAGGTTCATGGCATTATGGTGAAATGATTTCATCTAAGAAATTAGAACCTTACTTCGAATTGGTTGCAGTAGGTAAAGGATTTGTAGGAATAATTGATGACAAAAAACCAAGAGAAGACCATGAAAAGATAGCAGAAGAGGCGATTAAAATTTGTAAATTAAAAATTCAATCAGGAGATTATGATATAATAATACTGGATGAAGTAAATTATGCCATAAATTTAGGATTGATTAAGTTGAAAGACGTTTTAGATTTAATTAAAACAAAACCACCTAGTTTGGATCTAGTATTGACGGGAAATTATGCTAAAGATGAAATAATTGAATTGGCAGACTTAGTCACAGAGATGAAGGAAATTAAACATCCCTTCAAACTTGGCAAAAAAGCTAAAAAAGGAATTGATTTCTAACTAGCAACATTAAATTACGCATAAAAAAATTCAAGAAGAAATGTCTACAGAAATTCAAGAGATGCCAGAACAAGGAGAAATTGTTCTTGCTACCGTAACTAAGGTAATGGATCATGGTGCCTACGTTACACTTGATGAATATGGCGGAATTCAAGGCTTTTTGCATATTTCTGAAATTGCTCCTGGGTGGATTAGATCGATTAATAGATTTGTTAAGGAAAATGAGAAAAAAGTTCTTCTTGTAAAAAAAGTTAATGAAAGTCGTGGAGATATTGATCTTTCATTAAAACAAGTTTCAAAAGACCAAAAAAAGCACAAACTAAAGGAAGTAAAAAAATTTGAAAAAGGAAAAACTCTGTTAAAAAATCTTCAAGAGAAGGCAGATCTTTCTGATAAAGAAATTGAAAAATTAGAAGATGAGATTTATTCCAACTTTGATTCAGTGTATGATGCGTTTATTGAAATTGGAAGGCATGGAATAGATTCAGTTAAGAATCTTAAACTTTCTAAAAAAACGGCAAATGTAATCGAAGATATTTGTTCTAAAATCAAATTACCTTCAGTTGAGATAAGAGGTATAATGGAAATTACTAATAATAAATCAGATGGAATTGAGATAATTAAAAAAACTCTTCTGGAAGTACTCAAAAAAGATCCTTCGATAGATATCACATACTTAGGAGCTCCCAAATATCGACTATCTGTGACAGCTGATGATTTCAAGTCGGCAGAAAAAACATTGAAGCCAATAATACTTGAGATTCAACAAAATATTGAAAAAAAGAAAGGAGAATTCAAATTCACCAGGGAAGATTCCAAAAAAACTCGTGAGAATTAAAATGAGATTCCTTTTACGACGTTGTTCTAAATGTTATCATTATACACTGAAAGAAAAATGTCCTTTATGTAAAGAAGAAACAGTTTCTGCACATCCAGCAAAATTTTCTCCTGATGATAAATACATGAAATATAGATTGGCTGAACGATACAATCAATAATAATTCAGAGTTAAGGAGAATACCGTCCTTCTAATCTTGCATCAGAAATTACATGGTTTTTCATGGCATCTTCAACTTGAGCTTTAGTCGAACCTTCATTCAGATTAAGTTTTGAATCAAGAGCATATAGTTTGAAAACATATGTATGCTCTTTATCAGGAGGTGCTGGTCCCCCATAGGTTATTTCTCCAAAATCAGTTTTTCCTTGAATCGAATTTTCAGGAACTGAATTTTCCTTAATTTCTTTAATGTTTGAATTGATATTCCAAACCACCCAATGTACCCAAATTTTTCCTACTGCCCCCATAGCATCCGGGTCATCCATTATCAGAACTAGTGATTTGCAATGATTAGGAATATCTTTAATTTCTAATGGTGGATTTACATTATCTTTTTTGTAACCATATTTTCGAGGAATTTCTTCTCCATTTTTAAAAGCCGAACTTTCTAACTTCATAATTTTTTATTTATATTGGTCCAGTTAAATTTTACTAAGATTCTAAAATAATTTTATCATTTAAAAATGAGATGATGGAACCACCATTTTTTTTGATTTCTTTTTTTAATTTCTTATCCATTGTTCCTATCATTCCACCATTATTCTTAACAAAATTGATTAACTCTATGTCAGCATAATTCCCTGTAATTGGAACAACTTTAAAATTTTTAATAAAATTTATTGTTGCAAGTATTTCTTGTTTTTTTTCATCCTTATTTTTTAAGTTAGATAATTCTTCTTGAACTACTTTAGGAACTACAAATGAAATTGGTCCAATTTCAACATCAATATTATTAATATTTTTTATTCTCTTTGTAGCTAAGTGAATCAAGAAGTTTGTATCGCAGATTACTTCAACCAACTATTCCTGCTCCAATTAATCTCCATCTATCAGAGATTCTTCTACTAATGGCCACGTTTTCATTTTCAAATATACAAGCAGGTCTTCGGAGATCAATTTCTACAATTTCTCCCTTTATTTGAGAGACTTTTCCCAATATAGGGGCAGTTCCGATGTTTAATCTTAAGAGCTCCTCTTTCTGTATTGGAAGAACTTTGGTATCTTCAGTAATTCCTACAGCAGAATCAAAAAGATTTACTGAGAGTTTAATTTTACTTGAATTTTCCGGAAGAGTTCCTGGTTTACCTATTACAGAACCAATGAAGGAATCACTTCTTGTCATTGCTGGATCAAGTGTAGTTCCTATTGCTACTAATCCTCCAGGTTTAACGAAATCAACCAGCCCTGCCCCTGTACCTAAAGAGGTAATTTCAGTTTGTAAAGGTTCATAGGTTTTTTTCTTTTCATCCATAATTCCTGGTTTAATCTCAATTTCATCACCTACCTTAAAAATTCCTTGAGTGAGGCTTCCTCCAATAACCCCTCCTTTGATATTTTTTAGTTTGGTTCCTGGTTTGTTTACATCAAATGATCTTAAAACATGCATTATAGCATTCTTGGAATCATCCCTATCTGGTGTTTTGATTGTTGATTCAATGGAGCTAATTAGTGCATCTATGTTTAATCCTGATTGAGCCGATATAGGAATTATTGGTGCTTTTGAAGCAGTGGTTTCTTTTACAAATTTAGAAATATCTTGATAATTTGAAATAGCTTCCTGATATGAGATTAAATCTACTTTGTTTTGGACAATTACAATTTGCTGTATGCCCAATGTCTGAAGAGCTAAAAGATGTTCTTTAGTTTGAGGTTTAGGTACTTTTTCATTTGCTGCAACTAATAATAATGCACCATCCATAAGGGCTGAACCCGATAACATGTTTGCCATAAGACTTTCATGGCCTGGACTATCTACAAAACTAACAACTCTAGATAATTCACTTTCTTTTCCACAATTGTTACATTTTGGAGTTGTAGAATATCCAAGAGGATCCTCACATTTAGCACATTTGTAAAATGCAGCGTCAGAATAACCCACACGAATTGTGATTCCTCGTTTTAACTCTTGACTATGAACACTAGTCCAAGATCCTGTTAAAGCTTGAATTAAAGTTGTTTTTCCGTGATCTACATGACCAGCAGTTCCGATATTAACACATGGTTGATGACCATATTTTTTAATATACCAATCAGGAAGTGTATCTCGCCAGTGCATGAATCAAAATGTAGAAGCGGTATATGTTAAGTTATTCTTTTTTTTCTTCAGAATTTTCTGATGTTTCTTCAGATGGAGCTTCAATTGGAATTTCTCCATCATATTTACAGTTAACTTGATAGATTTCTTCAGAAATAGTGTTTCCTCTCATCAGCTTTCTTACTCTCTGCCCAAATTCAACATCTTGTAAACCAACACCTTTGGAAAGAAGAACTCTTTTTCTTGCAGCTCCATGAATATCACTTCTCATTGGAACTCCAGATTTGTCACTTCCACCGGTGATTTTTAATTTTCCTGTTAATCCGACAATGGTTGCATCTGTTTCATTTCCGATTTGAAGTCCAAGCAATGGATTAACATCAGTGTCCTTCAATTCTTTAGTAATTGATTTTCCTTTGATGTCAGATATGGTAAGTTTGAAGTTGGTCAATTATTCCAAAAAAAAGATGAACGACTAATTAACGTTTGGACATTATTTTTAAATCATTATTTTGAATATGATTTATGGACAAAGAAATAAGATGTCCCAGATGTGATAATAAAATGTTAGATATGCAGGCATGTCACATGTTCTGCCCAAATTGTGGAGCACATTTAGATTGTTCAGATAAAGGAAGTTTTTGGTAATTATAAACCGGGTCTTTTTGGAATATAATCAGACGCCATGTTGATAGCATTTTCTTTCATGATTTCAATGTAGGTGTCATAATCTGCTTCAAAGTTACAAAACGGGCATTTCACATTGGTAACCTCATCGTTTAGAATAGCGGGTTTTTCACATTCCGGACAACGGGCATCCATGTTTTCTTTAAGCAATTAAGATATTTAATCATAGTTAGAATAACTAATGCAAGCGGAGTTAGTTTAGTCTGGTATGACGTCAGCTTCCCAAGCTGAAGGCCGCGGGTTCAAATCCCGCACTCCGCATTTTTACAATTCTCTAATAGCTTGCTCAATGAGTCCCCTATCTTCAGCATTTGGAGTAAGTTTCAAGTAATTTTTAAGATCTTCTTTTGCTTTCAAATTCATTTTTTGTTTTTCAAATAAATATGCCCTATTTTTATAAATTTTAGCTGATCTTTTAGGATTAATTTCTATAGCTTTACTATAGTATTTTACGGCTTTTTCATATTGACTAGTTTTCAAGTAAAAATTTCCTAATCCGTTACATGATAAATAATTTAGATTATTAAGATCAATACCACTTTGATAAAATTTTATACAGTCTTCTGAATTCTGCGAATTAAATAATCCACCTAGTAAATTTAATGCCGTTAAATTATTTTTATCTAATTCAATCGCTTTTTTTGCATTATCTAATGCCTGTGAATAATTTTTTTGGATACTAAATTTTTCTGAAATAAAACAGAGTCTATTAGATTGTTCATCTTCTGGTTTACTAATTTTCAGAGAAGAAATTATTTCTGAAGGTGCAAGAATAATCAATAATCTTCCATCTTCTGCCCACTCTTTGTCAAAAATTGACAAAGGGATTGCCCCTTCTTGTTGCTCACCTTCTTTTGTCCCTTTTTGAATATAATGAAGAATTGTATTTTCATCCTCATCATATCCAGAGATAACAGAGGCATGTTGTGTAATTTCTGGAATTCCAGGTAATATTACAATTGGTGGAATTCCTGCGTCAATAATTTTTTTTAATTCAGATATAGATGAATGGATTATTTTTGATTCTAAACCATTTCTTTCAGCAAGTTCAATTCCCTCAATTAATACACTACCAGCATTACTTGGATACTGTTTTGAAATTTCTTGTGCCTCTATTAATGGAAGATCTATGTTCCAATATTTTGATACAACATTAATTGGTAATGGAAGGCAGATATTTTCTTCCTGAACTAATGGTAGTAATAATTCATGGTTAGAAGATTCCAATAATTAAAAACTCATGCGAGAGTTATTAAAACTAATCAGAGCTTACAAAATTTTATGATTAGATTCTTTCCATCAGAGGACATTTCAGGATGAAATTGAGTTCCAAAGATGGGTTTTCCTTTATATTGAATAATTTCATTTTTGCAGTTTTTTGAATTCCCTATTGAAATCAAAGAACTTGGTAATTTAGAAATTTCAAACCCATGGCTTTCAAAAACTTTGATTTTATCGTTTATCAAATCATTTTTAATTTGAATTGAAACTTCTTCATTTCCTTTTTGAGAGGATGATAATTTTTTTATCGTACCGCCTAGAGTGAGAGATAAAATTTCAGCTCCATAACATATTCCCAAAAGTTTTTTATTATTTTTTATTGAGTGTTGTATTATTTTTGAATTAATTTCATTGATTTTTTTCTCATTTTTTCTACGTCCAGAAAGGATGAATGAATCGTATTTTTCTAGTAAATTGATTTGTAGTTTGTAAGGTGTAATTTTTTCGAAGGCTAAATTGTTATTTTTTAAAAAATCAATTAGATTTTGTGTGTATATAGAACCATTGTCAATAACAAGAAGCAATGAAAATGATAGAAATTTTGTTAATTTAGGTTTTCATGTTATATTATTGTAAATTAAATGAATTATGCGCCAACTTCAACAGACACATAATGCATTTCTGGTATACCATCCTTAACAACTATTGTTCCAATATTGAGTTGTTTATTTTCCTCCCACATGAAAACTCTTTCACTTCTTGGTTTTACGAAATCATCTATGAATTTCACCAAGAAAGATTCAGTATCCTCTCGATCATTTTCAGTAAAGAAGAAAATTTCTCCTTCTTTAAATGAAAGTGGAATTTGGATGCTAGTAGGTTCAGAAATTTCTATACCCTCACTTTCAAAGGATGATTTGATGATATCAATCCTATCCTGTCTTTTTAATTCTACAAAAGTTTCATCAGTGGTAAAATTAGGATCTACAACCCCTGAAACCTTTTGTAGATAAGCCTCAAATGCTTCTTGTTGAGTATTTCCTAAACCAACATAATATTCTCCTGTAAATGCAGCACCAACAGCAGCTATAGTACCAAGCTGAGCTACCACTCCACCTGCTCCTGCAGTATATACAGGAATAAAGTAAACATCGTGTTCACCTACGCGATAAAGAATATTATCACCAATTCTTGGATTTCTTAAAAGGGTCTTTAGTTGAGCAAATTCAGGATCTCGGTCCAAAGCTTCTCTAACTGCTGTAGGGCCAATTAATTTTGTAGTTGAGTTTAATGGTACTTCGTAAAATTGTAGATCACCCAAGTTTCCAAGATCATTTTCAACTACCATATAACCAGCAAGATTTCTTCCTTGAGATCCGCGTAATTCTAGGGAAAGTAATCCTACAAATTCTGTTGTATCAAAACCAGGAGGTTTTGCTTCAATATAGTAAGTATCTAATCCAGCTGGAATTTCATAAAATTCATTGGCTTGAATAAAGGTCTCAACATCTGTTACATGATAAATGTTATACATTTCTGTTTTCCAATTAAATAATTCAGAAGGATATCTAATTTGTTCTTGAAGCCACTCTGGTATTGGGACAAATTGGTCAGAATATTGTTGTTCAAACATTTCTGAAAAGAAATCATCACCGGTTTTTAACAATTGAATATTTCCATCGTGTGAATCAACTAGAGCATAACCCACTAATCTTAGATATGGATTGCCAACTGACCATGGAACATCACCTGTGTCAAATCCAATTATTAATGGAACTAGCCAATAGGAATTTTCACCATCAGTTACAGGAAGAGAATCTAATTCTTTTCCAAATAAATCATACAAGAAATATGGATACAAAACTTCCATTCTATCATGGACATCTTTGTACCTCATGATATGAACAGATTCTGTGGGGAATGAAAGTAAGAAATTTGGTTCAAAAATCCAACTTAATGGTGGCGATACATCTAATCCTCCTTCACCATCATAGAATACTCCACCTAATTCTGCGCTGACATCTCCTCTAGAGTTTGGATAAGCAGACCAAGTTTGTTCAAAAAGCCCTCCTTCTCCATAATAAATTTCCCGTTGAGTAAAGAATTCACTGCTATCAACTATTTGTCCTCCTGTTGCGTCTAGTGTAAGGAATCCATTTGGAACATGTGTGTAAACGAGATGTTCATTATACCATCTATTTTCATTAGCTACAGTTGTAGGTAAAACTGGTTTCATTGAAGCAGTCCAGTAGAGATTGTTATTAAAACGCAAAATATCATTATCTTCAAAATCAACATAGGGTATCAAACCTATTTCAGGCTTCAATTTGGCAAAGGCCGCTTCCCAATCCCATATTCTAATAACATCTAATACATCACTGTTTTGTGAAACATAATTTTTAATATTGTTAGGAGAGATATTTTGTAATCTAACGTTATGTTTGTTTTCTTGGACATTATCAAGTTCTCCCAAATATCGATTTACTCCAATTTGTTGAGCTGTGTATGGACCCAAGTATTCGATTTTTCTAGAATCAGCGATGCTGTTGTTTACGGAAATAAATGCAATAACAATAATGACTATTACTAGAATTGAAAAAATTCTAATGTAAACATCTCTTTTAAACATATGAGTAAGAACGCGTGATCTAATTCTATCAGCAAGTGAAAAAGCTAGAAATGCAAATCCTACTAGTAAAACACCTCCAATTACATATCGTGAATTATAATCTATTTGGTCTGTAAAAAATAGATTAAATCCAGCCCAAATAATTCCTATTCCTAAAATTGACTCTATAATCGAAACATAATTTAGATATCTTGGTTTTCCTTGATTGGAATCTTGAATGAATAATGTAATTACATTGATTACTCGATGGATTCCGACATACATTACTAATCGTAAACCTACTGCTGCAAGAACAGAGGGAATCAGAATAATCAAAGCAGGGATCATTGGAACTACTTGTTGTGATGCATAGTTAGGATCTGTTCCTGGATTTACAAATGGCAAAGAGAATAAAGATGGCAGATTTTCAATTCCTAGAGAATTTCCATCTAAGAAAGATATTGCCGCAAAACCAAAAAGAGTATTTACAAAAAAGGCACCAAAAAGGAGAATTTTTGTTATTTGCCATATTACAAATTGAGGAGTGCTAAGTTTGAAATCCTTAAAGGTAGAAATATTATTCGAAATTGATTGTTGAGGTCCTTGAGCAATTAATCCAATACCAGTTTTTATGGCATACCAAAAAATGGAAGATCTGGATAGAATATTTACTCTGACAAGGGCAATTGCTGAAAGAATTAAGCTAGAAACAAGTGAATAGTATAACGGTTTAGAGAATTTTTCACCAAATTCACTAAAATTCATAGATAAAATTACTGCTTGATTTCCTACAATTGCAACAATTGCAATGACGATTATTGCTACAATGCCTAAACGAATGTA
>Ga0210081_1000028_pt1 | contig 35215 bp, 32 predicted proteins | sample White_ThreeSqA_D_FD_185589 | JGI IMG/M metagenome (GOLD analysis project Ga0210081, IMG submission 185589) | Wetland microbial communities from the San Francisco Bay, California, USA, that impact long-term carbon sequestration -... | ecosystem: Environmental > Aquatic > Marine > Wetlands ...
CATTGATCGCCAGTGTCACCGCATTTGCAGCCCATATGGAGCGGCTGCTATTGGCCGTTCTGAGTCGGTCGTGTGCGTCTGATTCGACAGGCTGCTATGCCCCTGGAAGCCGCCAGTCGCCTGAATTGCGGTATGATTTCCGCTGATGACCCTAACCGGCCGGTCACCGGCACATCCGAAACAAGAAAAACGATATGTCTGAACTTGTCGATGTGCTTGCAGAGTACCGCGAGCATTACATTACCCGGTACCGGCAGGCTGTTGTTGAGCACCGTGAGAAATATCAACCGGGCGTGCCTGAGTTACTGCTAGAAGTTGGGGGTCGAGAGAATCTTCCGCCGCTGTTTAGGCTGTATAGAATTGATCTCGCAGGTGGAGCCGTCGATGCTCCCAACCTGACAGACGTCAATCTAAACGAACTTCCTTCTGGGGAAACGACCACGTACACGATTGAAGGCGTAGACATAGAGTTGTCGCCGATTGCGTGGAATGGTGTCGAGGTAACCGGGCCTGCATTTGACCCTACGAATCCCGCATTCGAGGCGTGGATGACCGCATGGATAGACCCTGACGAGACGAAGGACTCGGACGAGTACGGACTAGGTGACTATGTACACTCGGTTACCTACCCCGAGGGCGTCGGCGAAGATAAAGCGTCGTTTTCTGTTGATTTTGGCTCCGCTGGGCCGGACTCTTTCATTGAACTCGTCAAGGTGCTGTCTGGTTTCGGCGCCACCAACTTACAAGTTGACTCGTCTTGACTGGCGAGCGAACCCCAGTAGTATTTTGGCTCTCGATTAACGACCGCCTCTGGCCGCTCAGAGCCTGTCGCCCTGGCTTCGTAGCAATTTCCGCTTTGCCCCTGAAAGCAGCCGGCCAGGCTATTCACGGTATACTTTCCGCATGTGACCCAAACCGGCCCGTCATCATTTTCGCTATCTACATTGAACCGGATGCTTCCTCGCAGTGAATCTTGAAGAACTGAAGGTGAAAACTGAGGCAACTCTTCAAAGCCTTAGTGTCGAGATAAACCCCAACCTTCCGACAATAGAGACACTTAACGAGGTCAAACCAAAGTCCGCGAGAGATGTCGCCGGGCGAGCGTGCGCAATCGCATATGTAATCGGAATCGCGTACGGCGCATCCAGCGACCAACTGAAATCGTTCATTTCGGAATATTCGTTGTGGGACTGGGTTTCGCCGCGCGAACGCGAACTCTTGAATGCCGAAGCGGTAGCAGATGTGGATAAGAACGAGTGCTTGTGGCTCGCTGAAAGCGCGCAAGCTCTCGCGTGGGCGCTTGGTATTGCCGGATTGGATGCACGATCGACTTGCGACGATGACCTTGCCAAAAAGATCCCATTCAAGACTAATCCGGCCGCGTTCATTGAGTCAGCGCGATTGCGGTCGATAGATGAGATTCAGGAGCAGGTGGATCTTCACTATCGGCTCCATTGGTGGCTTCGACAGTGTGAAATATCGGGCGTTGAAACGAAGTTCAACTACGGCGCCATAGTGAAACGACGGCAGGCGTTGGATTGGCTCTACGGAGTAGCTGTTGAGTGGGATGACGTCTCTCTCGATACCTGACGATTACCGGCGGACGAGGATTTCAAGCGTCTCCTATTGGCCGATTGACGACGTTACCCAGGCAGAGCAACGAGGGGCCGGTTTACTTCGCATTCCAGTCGCTCAAGTTTCATGAGTTATGATGACGGCTGATAACCCGAAGCGGCCATTCTCAATTACGACCATCAAGACTGATGGCAAAGGAAACTCGATGAGCTACTGCAAGTCGGTCAGCGCGACCTTGTGCAAACTGCCTCTGATATTTCTTACCTTTCTCGTATACACAGCCACCGCGTTCGGTGAAGAAGGGGAGGCTCAGGGCATTCCGAATTCGGAGGTTCACTCTGTATACGCAAACGGTAACGAAGTTATCTATAACTTTCGAGATGGGCAACTGGAGTACCGATTTGTTGCCGGCAGGATGAAGGGGGCGTTCAACAACAATCTCGAGTTCGTTTCCAGGCGAATCGATGACGACATTTACCTGGTTAGCTGGCATGACACGAGCAACGCGTTTTATATGACGCTGGTGCTTGATATGAAGAACAACAAGGAGTACTTCACCTCGATCATTGGTTACGCAAATGAGGCTCCGCAAACCAACTTTCTGGAAGCGGAGATCGTTAACGTCACGTTTCTTGATTGAGGCTTGTTCCGCGTCTGCTCTTGGCCGTTCCGAGGCGTTTGCCAAGTCCTTGAGAGAGCGACGGCTAAGCATCGCATAGCAGCCGGTCCAAAATTCTGAGGTAAAATGACGGCCTGTGACCCAACGCGGCCGTTCGATTTTTCTCAAGAGACGCGCGATACATGACCAAAACCGTAGTTTGCGTCGGCGCTGTAGTTCGACAAACAGATAAAATCCTTCTCGTTCGCCAGAGTCTCGGCCACTCTCTTGAAGGGCAGTGGACAATCCCATGGGGGCAAATAGAAAATGGTGAATCTGCGACTGTAGCTGCGCTTCGAGAGGTCGCAGAAGAAGCCGGCGTGGTAGCTCGGGTCGAAGGCCTTCTCGGTATTCAAGAGCTCCCAGAACCGTGGCTTGGCATGATCGGAGTTTTGTTTCTGTGCACGCACACTGACGGCGCGCCGGTTCCAGATATGCAGGAAACGGACGCCGCGCGGTTTTTTCAAATTGACCAACTGGATGCGATTGCCGAGTCAATTGAACCATTAAGTGCCTGGTTGGTTCGTCGAGTTCTGACGAACGACTTCAAGCTGCTTGAGATGAACGAGTCCGGTCCGTTTGCGCCAAGCCCGACGTACTTGTAGCAATCGACGTAAAGGGCTGCTTGTGGCCGAGAAGCGCCTGTCGTCCTGGCTCAACTTGAATGACCGCTATCGATTAGGAGCCACCCAAAATTTCCAGGTTATAATTTTGGCTGTTGGCTCCGTCGCGGGCGCTGATGCTAGCGATGATTCGAGCGAGGGGTATTGAAATGGAACTATCTGAGAGTGAAATTAGATTGATTCGTGACATTCCGAAGAGACAGGTCTTACGGAAGTGGTCGTCGGTTGCGATCCTTGCACTGCTGGCATTCCTTGTTATTGACAACTACGTTGATGCCACCCCGCTTTTGGGAGATAGCCCGTATGCACTGTCAGGCTTCTTATTTGCCATGATCTATTTCGCAATCGTCTCCTTCACGAAATCCTCATTTGAAGACAAGCTCGGTAACGTTGTACTGAAACTCACCGAGTCAGAAAGCGAAAGAGCAACAGACTTTGCGAAGAAGACAATAGTAGAGTGAAGTCCGCTCAGCTGTTTCTGAGTAGCACCCGTCGACGTCCCCTTCTGGCTGCGAAGAGACGATTTCGAGCGTACGGCGCGAGCGGCGGCTCGCTGCAGGCACTGGAGTTCGAGTTTCGGACGATCGCCAGTCTTAGAGAACGCCCTTATCCCTGAGGTCAGCCAGTTCCGCTTCTGAATACCCGGCAGCTGCCAGCACGTCGTCGGCATGCTCGCCGCAAACTGGCGGCGGCCCCGCGATTCCCGTCGGGCTGTCGCGAAATCGCGGCGCCGGCGCAGGCTGGGTGACGCCGTCGACCCGCGTGAACGTGCCCCGCGCCAGGTTGTGCGGATGCCGTGGCGCCGCGGCAAAGTCGAGTACCGGCGCAAAACAGACATCACTCCCCTCCAGCAAATCGCACCAGTATTGTCGGGACTTCGTCCGGATCAGCTCGCCCACGCGTGCCTTCTGCGCCGGCCAGCGGCTCCGGTCGTCACGGTCGCTGAAGAGGGGCTCGTCCGCGAGTCCCAGCTTGTCGAGCAACAATTCATGGAACTGCGGCTCCAGCGCACCGAGCGTTATGAAGCCGCCGTCTGCACACTCGTACGCGTCGTACCAGTAGGCGCCGCCGTCGAGCACATTCTGTTGCCGTTCGACACGCCAGTAGCCGGCCTCGAACAGACCGTAGAGCAGCGTCGTCGATAGTACGGATCCGTCGCTGATCGCGGCGTCGACCACGTCCCCGCTGCCGGTCTCGCCAGCCTTCAGCATCGCGGCGAGCATGCCCGTGACGAGCAGCAGCGCCGCGCTGAAATCGCCGGCCATCGTCGGCGGCGCCGATGGCGGCGCAGCGCCGCGCCCGCTGTGCCAGAGTGCGCCGGCGAGCGCCATGTAGTTGATTTCGTGGCCCGCGGCCTGCGCCAGCGGTCCATCCTGGCCCCAGCCGGTAAGGCGGCCGTAGACCAGTGCCGGGTTCGCCTCGAGACAATGCACAGGCCCGAGTCCCAGGCGCTCCATTACGCCCGGGCGGAATCCCTCGATCAGTCCGTCGGCTCCTGCGAGCAGCCGTAGTACGACGTCACGTGCACCCGGCTGTTTCAGGTCCAGTGCGACGGATTTCTTCCCCCTGTTTGCAATGGCGAATCGCTCGTCGACCACTGGACCCACGGGAGGCTTGCCCGTGGACTTCCGCTCCACGAGGATGACTTCGGCGCCCATATCCGCGAACATCATACCGGCGAGCGGCCCAGGCCCGATGCCGCCCATTTCGATAATTCGCTTGCCTGCCAGAGGTCCCATGATTCACTCTCCCGGGTTGGGGCGAGACTAACATGCGATCTTTACCGCAGGACATCCTCAAGACCACCGGTGATATCTGTGACTGCTGAAGACTTCCGGACCATCTGGCGCAAACCGGGCGATCCGTCCGTCATTCAGATCATCGACCAGCGTTTGCTGCCGCACGAATACCATGTGCACGATCTTTGCCGCTGGCAGGATGGACTCGTCGCGATCAGGGACATGTATGTCCGGGGTGCCCCGTTGATCGGCGCAACCGCGGCATGGAGCCTTTACCTCGCGGCCGTCGAGGAGCCGTCGACCGCCAGGGTCCGCGAGGCGGCTGATGCGCTGCTGCAATCGCGCCCAACCGCAGTGAACCTGCGCTGGGCCATCGAGCGCGTGCTTGGTCTGCTCGACGGCGCCGATGCAAACGCGGACCTCGCGGCGTTGATCGCAAATGAAGCCCAGGCGATCTGCGACGAGGACATCGAGATCAGCCGCGGCATCGGGGAACACGGCGTCAGGCTGCTCGAGGAAATTGCCGCCAGGAAGAACGGCGCGAGAGTGAACGTGCTGACACACTGCAACGCAGGTTCACTCGCGACGATCAACTGGGGCACCGCGACGGCGCCAATCTATTTTGCGCAACAACGCGGCATCGACGTGCATGTCTGGGTCGACGAAACGCGACCACGCAACCAGGGATCGCAGCTCACGGCCTGGGAACTGGCCCGCGGCGGGGTTCCCCATACGCTCATCGTCGACAACGCCGGCGGCCACCTGATGCAGCACGGCCAGGTGGACATCGTGATTACCGGCACCGACCGCACGACGCGGTGTGGCGACGTCGCCAACAAGATCGGCACCTACCTGAAAGCGCTGGCCGCCCGCGACAACAAGATTCCGTTCTACGTCGCGCTGCCGTCGACGACGATTGACTGGCGCAGCCGTGACGGCGTTCGTGAAATCCCGATCGAGGAACGCGATGCCAGCGAAATACGGGATGTCTATGGCGTGCTCGATGGCAGGCCCGCACACGTCCGGACGACGGCGGCCGATACACCAATCCGCAATTTCGCCTTTGATGTCACGCCGGCGCGACTGGTGACCGGATTGATTACCGAACGAGGCGTGTGCGAGGCGTCCGAAGCCGGGCTCGTCGGGCTGTTCCCGGAACAGGGTGCAACGTGACTATCGATGAAGGCTACGTCAAGTACCGCAGTCACTGGACGCCCGCACCGGCGAGCAACACTTCTGTCGCCGCGGAACTCGACCGCTGGCGCAAACCGCTGCATGACGCAGGATTGATCGGCCATTACGCGGACCTGGGAATAGGCTTCGGCAATCTCAGCATGCGTTGCGGCGATACCGGCCAGTTCCTGATCAGTGGCACACAGACCGGTGAAATCACAACCAGCACGCCGGAGCATTACGCGCTGGTAACTGCTTATGACATCGACGGCAACTCGGTCTGGTGCAGCGGTCCGGTGCACGCTTCGTCGGAAGCGATGACGCATGCCGCCATCTATGAACTCGACCCGCATATCAATGCCATCGTCCATGTGCACAGCAGCTTGCTGTGGAACAGGTTCCGGGACCAGCTCCCGACGACCGGTGCCGACGTGCCTTACGGCACACCCGAGATGGCTCGGGAGTTCGCGCGACTGTATGCGACCTCGGATTTTCCAGCAAAGCGCATCGCCGTCATGGCAGGTCACGACGACGGGCTGATCAGCTTCGGGTCGTCACTCGAAGAGGCGGCGACGACGATGCTCGACCTCCATGCGGCGGCCCTGGCCGACTAGTCCTCCGCTTCCCTGACCTCGAGCTGCAACGTGAACCGGAACGTGCGGCAGGCCTTGATGACCGGCAGTTCGACGCCTTCCGGCAGAGCCTCATAGGTCGACGCACGAACGGCACGAATGGACGGCTTTTCGAATACCCGATGGGTACTCTTGCGCACGGCGATACGACGCGTGTGACCGTCCCGTGCAATTTCGAAACAGACCTGCACCTCGCCTTCGATCCGGTCGCGGCGAGCCTTCTCCGGATAGACCGGAACCACCGTTTGCAGCGGCTTGCGATCGATAGAGCTCGCCTGCTCTGATTGCGTATCGTCGTTCGCAGTTACGTGCGGCGACAGTGCCAGCAGCAGCAAGCCGGCAACCAGCGTCCACCGCGCCGGTTCACTCAGGGGCAACCGCGTCCGCATCGTCCATCGCATCGCGCCGGTCGTCTATTTCGACATTCGGCGTAACAGGTTGCGTGGCATCCAGATGCATGCCTTTGACGGTCTTCAGGTTCGCCGATCCCGGACGAATCTCCAGACCACGTTCGATATCGGCCGCTGCCTCTTCATAACGATCCAGCGCGAGGTAGGCGAGCGCGCGGTTGTTGTAGGTTCGCCAGTTTTCCGGGTCGCGCTCGATAACCCAGTCGCAATGCGGCAATGCCGCGCTCGCCTGCCTGAGCAGCACGAAGCCGGCGCACAGATTGGCGTGCGCCGTCTTCAGTTGTTTGAAATTGGTTGCCGTCTCCAGCCCGCGCAGCGTCAGTCGAACGCCTTCTTCGCCATCACCTGCCATCAGTGCATTCGCACCCTCGTAGAGATCGCGGTTGTCGGGCCCAAGGACAGTCTTGGTTTGTTCGTCGCCGAGGACGATGCCGGCTGCGGCTAACGCCACCACGAGAAGGGCCGTCCGGGCAGCTGTCAGTGTCATGTTGGATTGCCGGTCGTGCAGGTTCACCCGCTGATATATTGCTCCAGGTGCTGGATCTCCTCCTGCTGGTCGGCAATGATCGCCTGGACGAGATCGCCAATCGAGATCAGGCCGATGACGCGGTCTCCCTCGAGAACCGGCAAGTGCCGGATACGCCGCTTGGTCATCGTGTTCATGCACCTGTTGACCGAGTGGTCCACACCGGTCGTGACGACCTCGGTGGTCATGATCTCGCCAACCTCGGTTGTGTCGGAGGAGCGACCCTTGAGAATGACCTTTCGCGCGTAGTCCCGCTCGGTAACTATTCCCCGGAGCTTGTCGCCGTCCATGACCAGCAGCGAACCTACGCCTCGCTCGGCCATGAGCTTGATCGCGTCGAACACCGACGCGCTGCTGGCGATGGAAATGATTGCGTTGCCTTTCGTTTCTAGCAGGTGGCTGACCAGTTTCATGCTGACTCCCCTAAACCTGTTGCGGCATTGCTTTCAGGGGAATTCTAGCAGATACGCGTCAGGTGTCCTGCTCCACGTTGCCCTTGACATTGGCGATACTGACACCGCCGCTGCCATCGTCGACGATGATGACGTCATTTTCGACGTCGCTGACCCGAATCGTGCCGGAGCCGTCATCGATCGTGACGCTGCCTCCGACCGACCGCACGTCAATGCTTCCGGAACCGTCAATGATCGACACGTCGCCTGTGGCAAAGCTCACGTCGATCGAGCCGGAACCATCATCGATTGACAGGTCACCGACATTACTTACATCGATCGAACCGGAACCATCATCGATAGTGACCGCGGCCCGGGTGTCCGTTACCTCGAGCGAACCGGACCCGTCATCGATGTAAAGGTCGATGCCGGCCGGGCACCGGACCTCGAGATCGATGCTTGCGTTCATCCCGTTGCCCCAGAATCCGTTGTCGAAGCCGGACACCAGTATCGCTTCGTCACCGTCACGTGCAAGCGACAGTTCCATAGCCTTGTCGATGTGATTCTGTGCCTTCTCGGCAGTCGTGTCGGGCACGACGATGGTCGCCTTGACCTCGATTTCCGCCAGGCCCTCCACGCCTTTGACATCCAGGCTGCCGGCACCGGCATCAATGCGTATCGTATCGAGACCTGCGGCGTCGATAGCCAGATCGCGGTTTTCGCGGTAATCGTTCCCGGCCATGCTGGCAAAACTCGCCAGGAACATGCCCATGACTATGAAACTGCGCATCACATTCCCCTGTCTTTCCATTCGGTTGGTGTACTTCTTAGATGACTGCCGACCGTCTTTGGTTGCAATCCCTCAGGGAATGACCTGTTCCGTCTCATAGCGCGCCAGCCGTTCACGCAGCGCTTTCGCCGGCAACCACTGCCCTCGCAACATGACACCGTGGATACGCTGGGTGTTGCGGATATCCGTGAGCGGATTGGCATCGAGCAACACGAGATCGGCGTCGCGGCCAACCTCAATGACGCCGGTATTGCTGCCGAGGTACTCGGCTACTGAAACGGTCCCCGAGCACAGCGCTTCGTACGGGGTCAGGCCTGACTCGACCAGGATCTCGAGTTCCCGGTGCAGCGAAAATCCGGGTACGTTGAAGACCTGCGGCGCATCGGAGCCCAGCAGTAAACCGGCGCCCGCCCGCTGCAACGCCAGGATCAGCGCGCGCCGGACATCGATCGCCAAATCGGCCAGTTCAGGATCGAACCCGGTTTCGGCCAGTTGCGCCGTCTTGACGTCGACCCAGCGTTGCACCGTGGCCGCCGGCACATAGCGCATTTCCGGGCGACTGCGCAGTTCGTCGACCGGCGTAGCGGAGATTCGCAGCTCGACGAGGACTTCGGTCGGCACGTTCCAGGTCCCCGACAATGCCGTTGCCTCGACCAGTCCGGCCATGCGGTCCGTGTCGAGCTCGCCGGCAAGCATCACGTCGAAAAACCCGCCGTACCCGCCCGCGCCGGGACTGGTGGCGGGCAGCATTGCGGCAAAGTAACCGTCGAGGTGATCGATCGAAGCCATGCCGAGCGCCAGCGCGAGCTCCACGCCCGCGGCAACCGGTACATGGCCGGCAAACGGCATGTCGAGTTCGTTGGCTGTTTCGGCGATCGCAATGAACTCGGCGCGGTCGAGGCCCGGGTGGATCTTTATGAAGTCATAACCGGCTTCATATTGCTGGCGCACCAGTTCCGTTGCTTGTGCGGCACCGGACACGGTGCGCCCGTTCAGGGACGGTCCCGACGTGACAAGGCGCGGTCCGAAAACTTCGCCGGCCAGAAGCTGTTCCCTGAGCGCAAGATGCGACGGCTGGCCGAGCATGCCGCGAACGGTCGTCACGCCATTGGCGACAAACAGGCTGAAATCGCGGTCGAGGTCGTCGCTATCGGCTGCCGGCACGTGTGCGTGCATCTCGGCCAGCCCCGGCAGCAGGAACCGGTCGGTGCCGTCAACGGTGATCGCGCCTTCCGGCACCGGCGTTACGTCCACATTGCCAATCGTCGCGATGATGCCGTCACGGACGACGACCGTCTGCTGCGTCAGTATGTTTTCCGACGACATTGGCAGGACACTGACGTTGATGAATGCAACGCTCTCCGCGACGGCCGTTGTCGCCAGCAGTAACGAGATAACAGCAGCTGCCAATCGATACATCATTTCCCCCCAGCCCGGCTTCAAGTCTTTGAGCGCATCCGGGGCGGCGAGTTCAATAGATCCGTCACCATTCCCCTGCCTGGACCTGGCTCAGTTTTTGCTCGCTGATATTGCCACCGCAGATGATCGCGACGACCTTTTGTCCGCGAATCTTCTCCCGGCTGGCGAGCATCGCCGCCACCGCAACGCCGGCGGCGCCCTCGATGACCTGGCGTTCGCACTGCATGTAAAGACGCATTGCGGCAGCAATTTCGTCTTCGCCAACCAGTACGAATTCATCGACGATCGCCTGGTTGAGCGGAAACGTAACCGAGCCCTCCTCAATGCCGCCCGCGGTACCGTCAGAGAGGGTCGGTTCGCTCGGTATATCGAGAATCTCGCCCGCCTCGATCGACTTCGTCATGACCGCCGACGCCGTTGGCTGGCAGCCGTAAATGCGGATACCGGGATTGTGTTTCTTCAACACGCTGCCGACGCCGCTGATCAGCCCACCGCCGCCAACCGCGATGAAGATGGCATCGAGGTCCGGCAACTGCTCGACGATTTCCGCGCCACAGCTGCCCTGGCCTGCAATGACCTGATCATCGTTATAGGGCGACAGGTACGTCATGCCGTGCTCGATTGCGAAGGTGCGCGCATGCCGTTCGGTGTCGAGTCCGTCACTGCCGAAGAAACGCACGTCGCCACCGTAACTGCGTATCGCATCGACCTTTACCGTCGATGTCTGCTCAGGCACAAAGACAACCCCCTTCACGCCGAGTGCCTGCATCGCGCAGGCGACCGCTGCTCCGTGGTTACCACTCGATGCCGCGACACAGCCGCGCGCCCGCTCGTCGTCACTCAGGGTCAACAGGCGGTTGGTCGCGCCCCGCAGCTTGAACGAGCCGGTGGTCTGCAGATTTTCGAGCTTGAAGAATACGTCGGCCTGCAACTCGTCGCTGAAGGCGGCCGAGCGCTCAAGCGGCGTCCTGACGACGTGGTCGCGGATGCGGTTCGCCGCGAGCAGTGACGCCGTGGCGATGTCATCGATTCCGCTCACAGGTACTCGGCAGAAAACGTGTCACAGGAATCCGGGTCGCCACTGCCGAGACCTGCCCGGAACCAGCGCTGCCTCTGTTCCGAGGTTCCGTGCGTGAACGATTCCGGGACGACGGTGCCGGTACTCTGTCGCTGCAACGTGTCATCGCCGATAGCGCTCGCCGCATTCAGGGCTTCCTCGACATCGCCTGCCTCGAGTATGTCGCGCGCTTCGTCAGCACGAAGCGCCCACACGCCGGCCAGGCAATCCGCCTGCAATTCCAGCCGCACGGACAGCGCATTCCCTTCGGCGGCGGGGAGTTCCTGTTGCAAGCGTCGTACCTCGTCCGAAATGCCAAGCAGGTTCTGCACGTGATGACCGACCTCGTGCGCAATGACATAGGCCTGCGCGAAATCACCGGGCGCCCTGAAACGCGTGTGCAATTGCTCGTAAAACGCCAGGTCGATGTAGGCTTTCTGGTCCGCCGGACAATAGAACGGCCCCATCGCGGCCTGCCCGAGCCCGCACGCGGAGCGCGTGGCACCGCTGAACAGGACGAGCGTGGGTGCCTGGTAAGTGCGCCCCTCGAGCTCGAACAAGCGCGTCCAGACATCTTCGGTATCGGCGACGACAACCGCGACCATGTCGGCCAGGGGGTCCTCTCGCAGGTCCGCGGGCGTTGGCTGCTTGCCGCCGGACGACGGCGGCCCGCTCTCAAGCTCTCGCAATAATGGTGTCGGGTCCACGCCGAAATACAGCGCGAGCAGGATCACGACGATCGCGCCAATGCCACCGCCGAGCAACCTCGGTGCCGCGCGAGCGCCGCGCCGGTCTTCGATATTGCTGCTACGCCTGCCGTCTCGCCACCGCATCGGTCACTCCTTGATTTCCGGTCCGCTATTCTCGGGTATTGGCCGGGCTTCTGCCAGACCGGGACATTACATCTGGCTTTCGATGGGCAGGATACTCATCAACCGCGTCTTGAACCGGCGCCACCAGCTCGTCTGCGGTTCCGTCGTGATGACCTCGCCGACGCCGGCCTTTTGCAGCAGCCAGCGCAGCCGGCCCTTGTCCGACAGCGTGAGCTTGTAGGCAAAATCCGGCAGGGATTCGAGCAAATCCGTTGCCATTGCCCCGGCCAATGGCGGGGACTCGGCCGCGATGCCCATTTCGGTATTCAGATAAAGCGACCGCGGGTCCAGGTTGAACGAGCCGACGAAGACGCGCTTGCGATCGACCATCGCGACTTTCGAGTGCAATGTAACTTTTGTCGGCGTCTGCAACGTCTCGTATTCCGGGCGCAGCTCGTACAGCTCCACGCCACTCTTCAGCAACGGCTTGCGGTAACGCGCATACACGGCATGCACGCTGGAGTGATTGGTCGACGCCAGCGAATTGCTGATGATCACGACCCGCACACCTTTCTCGACGAGCGCGCCGAAAAACTCGACGCCCGCCTTCTGCGGCACGAAGTACGGCGAAATGATGATCAGCTCCTCGGTCGCAGCCGATACCATTTCCTGCAGATAGACAATCGTGTCACTGGGCGCGCGGCGCAGGAAGTTGCGTATCTTCTCGGGATGGTCGAGCACGGCCACCGCCTTTGCGGGCAACAGCGCCAGTATGCCCGCAGAAAACTGCTCGGCCAGTTTGTCATCGACGCTCAGCAGGAATGCCGATGTACGATGTGTTTCGACAAACTTGCGGCCCTCGTCCATCGAGTCCTGCAACGAGCTGTGCGGCACCATGCGGTCGTAGACATTGATGGGAATTGCCTCCGGCGAATTCCAGTACTCGTCGAAGCCATCCGAAACTTCGTCCACGACCGACCCCACGGCCAGCAAGTCCTCGTCCAGGAATTCGTACTTGCCGCCGCTGCGGAAGTACTCATCGGCAATGTTGCGTCCGCCGACGATCGTCACCTGGTTGTCGACCGTGAATGACTTGTTGTGCATGCGTCGATTGAGAATGTTGAAGTTCGCGAAGAAACTGATCATGCGCGAACGGCGTCTCGGGAACGGGTTGAAAACCCGCACTTCTATGTTGCCGTGGTCGTCGAGTGACAACAGTCCACCGTCGATCTCCTGGGTCAACGCATCGTCCATCAGCAAGCGGATCCGGACACCGCGTTCGGCGGCCGCGGCCAGGTGCAGGCCGATCAAATTGCCGGAGAGGTCGTCACGAATCAGGTAACTCTGGATATCGACGCTGCGCTCGGCCCGATCGATGAGCCCGAGCCGTATGCCGAGCGCGTCCTTGCCGCTGTCGAGGCGGTAGACGCCACAATAGCCGGGGTTCTTCCGCAGCCAGGACGCAGCCGCTTGGCCGAGCGGCGTGTCATGTGTATCAGTTGCCTTCCAGGATTCCCGGCGCTCCGGGAGCTTGAAAAACTTCTGGTACTTCGGCGGCAAACGTGTACCAACCAATGTCGTTAGCATACCCATGCGACAGCAGGTCTCTTCCCTTGTGCGAAGTAAGTTATCAACCGCCAATTTAACAGAATCCGGCGGGCCGACAGACTTCATTGCAAGCATCGAATCTGTGTGCAACGATAGCGTTTCGTTTGACAAAGGCACACCTGTCGAAAGACAGCGTCGCAAAGCTTCCGGTCTAAGGGTGTCACCTAGGACAGCGGGGCTGCCAACACGAAACTTCCTTGCATTCGCAATGAAGCCACTGTGTGTCTTTGGCAATTTCGCAATACTGCTGGAGACATCGATGCAACCATCCGGATTCCGCGACACCGGCCGCTTTCTGCGCCGCGCTGCACGGCCACGCGAGCTCATGCCGACCACCCTGGCGGACCTGATGCGCTGTCTCGACGGAGATGCCAATCTCGCATTGCCGATCCGGCCCCGCGGATCCGGCAGCAGCGCGACCGATTGCTCGGAGAGTCCGAGCGGCACGGTGATTCGCACGACCGGACTCGATCGCATCATCAATATCGACGCGTATAACCACACGGTGACCGCCGAGGCCGGCGTCCGCCTCGGCACACTGGTTTCCGAACTCGCGGAATCGGGCCTCGAACTCATCGGCAATCACGACCAGGTGGAGCGTACACTCGGCGGCGCGCTTGCCGCGCCATGCATGGGTCCCGGCATTGGCAAGCAGGCTGCTTACCTGTCCAGCCAGGTCATCAGCCTGAAAGTCGTGACAGCGAAAGGCAAGGTCATGAACATCGGTGCGGACCAGCATCACCTGTTGAGTGCAATGCGATTGAGCCACGGCATGCTCGGCGTGATCTACGCAGCAAAGCTCAAGGTACGACCGGTGACGACGTTCGCCGCAAGCCACCGCAGCCTCACGATCGATACGTTCGCCGACGTCACCGACCGGCTTTCCGCCCGCGACGTTGGCCTGAAGTTCTACGTGTTGCCGCACAAGGATCGCGTGTACCTCGACCTCCGGCGCTACCAGACCGAACCGGGCACGGCCTATGGCACGCCCTGGAAGATCAAGGACTGGGGAGAAAGCACGGTACTGCCGCAGGTATTCAAGTCCCTGCACCGGGTCATGCCGATTCCGTCAGTCCGTTATCGACTCATCGACAATATCTCGGCCGCCACCCACGGACTCGTCAACTCCCGCCTGGTGAACAACGGCACCAACGTGACGGCCAGCGGCCGCCGCCATCGGCGCGAGCCGCGCAAGCTGTTGTACTCGACCTGGTGTTTCCCGGCCGCCGACTTCTCGGTCGTGATCAAGGCTTACCGCGACTTCTGCCGCGCGACCTTGAACTCGACCGGCTATCGCTGTGACATGCCGGCAGCCGGCTACCGCATCAGCCAGGACCGGTCCGCATTGCTGTCGCCGTCTTTCGACGAGCCGCTCATCGCACTGCAGACCAGCTCCACCCAGGCCCGCGGCTGGGAAGACTTCGTCATCGACCTCGCACAGTTTGCCGAGAACTGGGGCGGCATCCCGTTATTCAGCCAGACACGCGCGCTGCGTTCCGAGTACGCATCGCAGGCGTATTCGGCGCGACTCGAATTCTTCCGCAAGATTCGCCGCCAGCTCGATCCGAACAACCGGCTGCTGAATCCGTTCCTGGGGCAGTGCTTCACCTGAAATTCCAGTGAAATCTGCGCGCCTGGCGCGAACGTCCGCCGGCCGGTCCCGGGCGGCGGGATTTCATTAATCCCTAACACGCTGATATTAAAAGGTTTTATTCCAGACACAATTCGTTACACAACTTCTCTGGCTTTCCTATATCGAACTGATATTATGCATCGCCCCGATATATGGCGGCGACTGCCGGAAAAGCCTCAATGGACGTGAAAACAGTTTGCCTTGGCATGCTCACCGACGGTGAAGCGTCAGGCTATGACCTGAAGAAGAAATTCGAGTCTTCTTTCAGCCACTTTTTTGCCGCCGGCTATGGCTCCATCTATCCCGCGCTGTCGTCGCTGGCCGAACAGGGATTCGTCACTTGCGAGTGCATTCCTCAGCAGGGCAAGCCTGATCGCAAGGTCTATCGCATCACGGTCGCCGGCCGGCAGCACCTGGCCGAGGCGCTGGAGAACCCGTCGCCCTGTCACAAGATACGTTCCGAATTCCTGGCCACCCTCTGTTTTTCGCACCTGATGAAACCCGAGGACGTCGAAACGATTCTCGAAAGCCGCCTCGCGGAGATCGAAAAATACAAGGCATTTTTCGCGGATCTCGAAGCAGAGGGCCTCGAGCAGTGGCCGGCCGGAAAGCAGTTCGTCGTCGGCTTCGGCAAGGCTTTGGTGAATGCGATGGAAACCTATATCAATGAAAACCGCGATTCATTGGCGGTAACGGACAAACGGAAAGCGGCAAGCGCGTAGCGAACGTCGCATCCCGGAAAAACCTTAAGGATCAGTAGAATCATGCAAGCGAGCAACCTCGGGCGTTACAAATCGTGGCTTATGTCGGCGGGCATCGTCCTCGTCGTGTGCCTCTGGCTCGCGTCCGGCCAGTTCCGCGCCGAACCCGCCGCCGAGGCGCAGGATGTCGCGGTGGCAAACGTAACCCACCGCAACAGTGTGCGGGTGCGAACCCAGGCTGCCGAAGAAGTCATGCGCACGATCGTCGTCAACGGCGAGACAGCGCCGGCGCGCATCGCCAACCTGGCCGCGGAAACAGATGGCCGGGTCACCGCAATTGCGGCCGAGCGTGGCGCCAGCCTGGAGCGCGGTGACCTGATTCTGCGCTTCGATGAGCGCGACCGGCTGGCGCGCCTTGCCGAGGCGCGGGCAACGGTCCGGCAACGCGAAGTCGAGTACCAGGGCCGCCTCAAGCTGAAGGAATCCAGCTACGTTTCGGAAGCGCAGTTGCAGGAAGCCGTGGCCATGCTGGAAGTCGCCCGTGCCGAATTGACCCGGGCCGAACTCGACCTGCAGTACATGGAAGTGCGGGCCCCGTTTGCGGGAGCGCTGCTGGAACGGTCGGTCGAGGTCGGTGACTTCATCAAGCGCGGTGATCCCGTTGCAACCTTCGTCGACAACCGGACCATCATCGTGTCGGCCAACCTGTCGGAGTTCGACGCCCGCTACGTCCACGTCGGCGAAAGTGCCGAGGCACGACTTGCCACCGGGGAAACCGTGCGCGGCACGATTCGATACGTCTCGCCGGTTGCCGATGAAGCGACCCGTACGTTCGCCGTAGAACTCGAGGTCGACAATGCAGACCGCAAGTTGCGTGCCGGCGGCACTGCGGAGTTGTTCATCCCTGCGGAAAAGGTCTATGCACACCGTGTCTCGCCGTCGCTGCTGACGCTGGATGACGCAGGCAATGTCGGCGTCAAGATCGTCAATGATGCCGGTGTCGTCGAGTTCGTCACAGCAGACATCGCGTTGTCCTCGTCCGACGGCGTGTGGCTCGCGGGACTGCCCGAGACGGCCACGATCATTACCGTCGGCCAGGGCTTCGTCGATAACGGAGCGATAGTGGCTGCGGTACCGGAAAGCGATGTCGCGACCGCGATCGCCGCACAGCAGAAAGAGTCTGACGACTAGTGGATGTAATCGAACTGGCAATGTTGCGGTCGCGAACCGTAATCCTGTCGCTGCTTGTCGTGCTGATTGGCGGAATCGTCGCCTATATGACGATCCCGAAAGAAGCCGAGCCCGACATCGAGATCCCGATTGTCTATATCAGTATCACGCACGAGGGTATCTCCCCGGAGGACTCCGAGCGCCTGCTGGTACGTCCGGTGGAACAGGAGGTTCGCTCCATCGAGGGCGTCAAGGAAATGACGGCGTCGGCGTTCGAGGGCGGCGCTTACGTGCAGCTCGAATTTGACGCGGGTATCGACACCAAACTTGCGCTGCAGGATACGCGCGAAAAAGTGGATCTTGCGAAGGCCAAGCTACCCGACGAAACCGAGGAACCGACGGTCACCGAGGTGAAGATGTCGCGTTTCGACCCGATGCTCGTGCTGAACCTGGCCGGCGACGTCCCGGAACGGGCTTTGACGACGATCGCCAAAGACCTCAAGGAGAAACTCGAAGCGCTGAGTGGCGTGCTCGAAGTCAATCTCGTCGGTACCCGCGAGGAACTGATGGAGGTCGTGGTCGACCCGCTGGCGATGGAAAGCTATGGGCTGGACCAGGCCCAGATCATCGGTTTCGTAACGCGCAACAATCGCCTCGTTGCGGCCGGCGCGCTGCAGTCCGACGAGGGCCGGTTCCCGATCAAGGTGCCGGGTGTGTTCGAGAGTGCCGACGACGTACTCGATATGCCGATCAAGGCGGTCGGCAACCGCGTCGTCCATTTTCGGGACATCGCCCAGGTGCGCCGCACCTACAAGGACGCCGAAAGTGTTGCACGACTGAATGGCAAGCCGGCGCTCGCCATCGAGGTCATCCAGCGCTCCGGCGCGAACGTCATTGACACGGTCGCCGAGGTCAATGCGATCCTCGAAGAAGAAAGCGCATACTGGCCAGACGAGATCCACATCGTCGCATCCCGGGACAAATCCAGGGACGTTAACCAGATGCTGACCGAGCTGCAGAACAGCGTACTTGCAGCGGTCTTGCTGGTGTTTATCGTGATCATCGGCATCCTCGGCATACGGTCGGCGTTGCTCGTCGGCGTTGCGATCCCGGGCAGCTTCCTGATGGGCATCCTGCTGATCGGTTCGTTCGGGATCACGATCAACATGATGGTGCTGTTTGCTCTGATCATGGCAGTCGGCATGCTGGTCGATGGTGCGATCGTCGTGACCGAGATGGCTGACCGGCGTCTCGCCGAAGGCGAGTCCCGGCACGATGCCTATTCGCGCGCCGCGATCCGTATGGCCTGGCCGATCATTGCGTCGACCTGTACGACGCTGGCCGCATTCGTGCCGCTGGCCTTGTGGCCCGGTACGTCCGGCGAATTCATGAAGTACCTGCCGATCACGCTGATTGCCGTGCTGTCTGCTTCGCTCATCATGGCGCTGCTATTCGTACCGACGCTCGGTTCGATCTTCGGCAAGACCGGGGCGAATACCGCAGAGGCGCGCCGCAATCTCGCCGCCGCCGAGACCGGCGACCTTGCGACAGTGACCGGCGCCACCGGCAGTTACGTGCGGTTCCTGCAGCGCTCGCTCCGCCACCCGTGGCGCAACGTCGGGGCGGTGTCCGCCCTGCTGGTCCTCGTGTACGTGGCTTTTTTCGTCTTCGGCAAGGGCGTGGAGTACTTTCCCGACGTCGAGCAGCCGTTCGGCATGGTGGATATTCGGGCACGCGGCGATTTGTCGACGACCGAGCGCGACTATCTTGTCCGGCAAGTCGAAGAGCGTGTGCTCGGCATGCCGGAAATCGAGTTCCTGTACGCGAAAACCGGCAGCAGCCAGCAGGGCTCGGAAGACCAGATCGGTTCGCTGACGCTGAACTATATCGACTGGCGGGAGAGGCGACCGGCGGATGACATTCTCGCCGAGATTCGTCAGCGGACCAGCGATCTCGCAGGTATCCGGATCGAGACCCGCAAACCTGACCCAGGCCCGCCGATCGGCAAACCGATTCGCATCGAATTTGCATCACGCTACCCTGACCTGCTCAACGACGCAGTCGTCAAGGTTCGCGCGGCGATGGAAGAACACCCTGCCATCGTCAATATCGAAGACAGCCGGCCGCTGCCGGGTATCGAGTGGCAGATCAAAGTCGACCGTGCCGAAGCGGCGCGCTTCAATGCCGACGTATCGCTTGTTGGCGCCATGGTCCAACTCGTGACTAACGGCATCAAGATTGGCGAATACCGGCCGGATGACAGCGACGATGAGATCGACATCCGCGTCCGCTACCCCGAGGACAGCCGTAACCTGACGCAGATCGACGACCTGCGCATACCGACGGACCAGGGGCTCGTGCCAATCAGCACGTTCGTTGAACGTGTTCCCGCGCAGCAGGTCGGCACGATTCGCCGCACCGACATGCGCCGCACGCTGTCCATCGATGCGGACGTCGACAGTAACTACCTGGTGGCTGACATCGTTGCCGAACTGCGGGACTCGCTGCCGGACCTGGGCATCGACCCGCGTGTTGCGACGGCATTTGCCGGCAGTACAGAAGACCAGGAAGAAGACATGGCGTTTCTCGAGCGCGCCATGATGATGGCGCTGGCAATCATGGCGATCATTCTCGTCACCCAGTTCAACAGCATCTTCCAGGCCGGCCTGATTCTGACAGCCGTCCTGTTCTCAACCGGCGGTGTATTGCTCGGTCATCTCATCATGGGGAAACCGTTCGGCGTGATCATGAGCAGTGTCGGCGTCATCACGCTTGCGGGTATCGTCGTGAACAACAACATTGTGTTTATCGATACCTATAATGTGCTGCGCAGCCGCGGCGAAGACGCGTTCGATGCGATCGTTCGCACCTGTGCGATTCGTTTACGACCGGTGCTGCTGACTACCGTCACGACCATCGTCGGCCTGTTGCCGATGGTGTTTGGCGTAAACATAAATCTCGTCGAGCGCGACGTATCCATCGGTGCGCCCAGCTCGCAGTGGTGGATGCAGTTGGCCTCCTCTGTCGCTGGCGGACTGGCCTTCGCGACGATACTCACACTGTTGCTCACCCCCAGCCTCTTGATGATCCAGGCGAATGTCGCGGCACGCTGGCGCCAGCGCCGCGCAGCGAAGGCTCAATCCGCCGCCATCCTGTCGCGCTGACTGCTGCCGCCGGGCAGCGGCAAAAATTTTCTCGTCATTCTGCAATCCAAAACCGTCTGTCGCGCATCTAATAAGCGAACAGGCAGGGAAAAGCCCTGTCACTCGCTCTTAAGTTACTGATTTATATAGGGCACACCGATTAGTTGCGTTATAGCGAACTAGTGTTATACTTAACTACAACACTAAACAGGACGGTTTGGGCAAATGAAGAAGATGCGGTTGGCTTTCACCCTGGTAACACTGGCTGGCACAACGCTCGCGGCGGGATGTGGCGTGGGCGAGGCCAGTATCGCTGACGAGGATGCTATCCAGGCTGCAACTCCGGTTCCGGTCGAGGTTGCCCGGCCATGGCGCGGCGACATCTTTGCCAACTACAACGCAACGGCAACGATTACATCGGACTCCGATGCGATGGCGATTGCCCGCGTCCCCGGCGAAATCGTCGAGCTGTATGCCGAGGAAGGTGACCGTGTGGAAGCGGGCCAGGTGCTGGCACGGCTGGACGGCCGCCGCCTGCGACTCGAGATGCTTGCCGCGAAGGCCGACCTCGAGCAGGCGCAGAAGGAATTCGCGCGCAACGAGGACCTGCACGCCAGAGGACTGATCAGCGCGGCGATGTTCGACAATCTGAGATTCGACCTCGAAGCCCGCCAGGCAAATTATGAACTGAAACTGCTGGCCTACAATTACACGCAGATTCGTGCCCCGATCGCCGGCATCGTTACCGCGCGTGAAGTGAAGCCGGGCGAGACCGTTACAGCGAACCAGGTCGCTTTCCGCGTTACCAATACCGAAGAACTGCTGGCGGAATTGCAGATTCCGCAGTCGGAGCTCAGCAAGTTTTCTGCCGGCGACAAGGCAACGCTCTCGGTCGCCGCTATGCCGGGCAAACGTTTTCCGGCAACCGTTGCAAGAATCAGCCCGACGATCGACGTCCGTAACGGCACCTTCCGTGCAACGGTACGCATCGATAACGCGGGCGGTGAACTCGCACCCGGCATGTTCGGAACGTTCAGAATCAACTACGAGAAACATGCGGACGCGCTGCTGGTTCCTGCGGCAGCAGTCATTGATGAAGATGACTCCACGACCGTCTACGTCGTGGTCGATGACGAAGTCGTCAGGCGCTCCGTGGAAACCGGCATCGAGTCCGGCGAACATATCGAGATTCTCGGCGGTATTCGGGAGGGCGACGAAATCGTCGTCGTCGGGCAATCCGGTCTGCGAGACGGCAGCAAGGTGCTCGCAAGCAACAGGAACACGGACAGCTTTACCGGCTGATCGAGTGACCGGTCACCGCGCCCGCGGTACAAAAACATAAGGGAGTGTCCATGACGCTAAATCGACTTGGCCGGGCGGGTCTCGCTTGCGCATTGCTGCTGGCCGGTTGTGGCTCCGGCGAAGCGCCGCCCACACCGGATACTGATGAGGAAGAAGCGCCGCCGGTCCCGGTCGAGACAGCACGTCCCGAGCGTGGCGACGTAGTTGCCGTGTACTCCGGCACTGCACCGATCGAGGCGTTTGCCGAGGCGGACGTGATCGCCAAAGTCGAAGGCGAGATTCGCGAAATCCTGGTAGAGGAAGGCGATGCAGTGACCGAGGGCCAGGTGCTCGCACGCCTCGACGGCGACCGCTTGCGGCTCGAATTAAGCGAATCGCGAGCGCAGCTGCAGAAAATGGAGCGCGACTTCAAGCGCAACGAGGAACTTAGCGAAAAGGGCCTGCTCAGCGAAGGTGACTTCGAGAAACTGCAGTACGACCTCGAAGCATTGCGTGCCTCGTACAAGCTGGCGAGCCTCGAGCTGGATTACACGCAAATACGCGCACCCATCGACGGCGTCATATCGCAACGTTTCGCCAGGATCGGCAATACGATCAAAGTCGGCGACCCGGTCTTCCGCGTCACCGGCATGGATCCGCTGGTTGCCTACCTGCACGTTCCCGAACGCGAATTTCGCAACATTGCGCCGGGACAGCCGGTCGACATCGCGATTGATGCGCTGGGCAACGAACGAGTGCAGGCCAAGGTGTCACGTGTCGGCACTATCGTCGATCCCGATACCGGTACTTTCAAGATCACAATTGAAATCAGCGATCCCGAACAACCCATCAAGCCTGGGATGTTCGGTCGCATGAGTATTATCTTCGACAGGCATGAAAACGTGCTGAAAGTGCCGCGCAGCGTTCTCATCGAGGGGACCGACGGCATGCACGTCTTTGTTGTCGAGGACGATGTCGCAATCCGGCGCCCGGTCGAAACCGGCTACAGCGCAAACGGTTTCGTAGAGATTACGTCAGGGCTGGACGATGACGACGATGTCGTTGTCGTCGGCCAGGTGGGACTCAAGCCCGACGCAGGGGTCATTGTTATCAACGCGCCGGATGCCGGCGGGGACGCTGTTAAAGAGACCGTCGGAGAAACAGACTGATGCGGCGCCTTGTTGAAATCGCGACCCAGCGGCGTGTCACGATCGTCATGGTAATGGTAGCCATTGTGCTGTTCGGCATGGTGTCCCTGTCGCGCCTGAAATTGAACCTCCTGCCGGACATTTCCTACCCGACGGTAACGGTCCGCACCGAGTTGACCGGTGCGGCGCCGGTCGAGGTCGAGAACCTGCTGACAAAACCCATCGAGGAAGCCGTCGGTGTCGTCCGCAACGTGCGCCTCGTTCGTTCGGTCTCGCGCTCGGGACAGTCCGACGTGACCATCGAGTTCCTCTGGGGTACCGACATGGATCTCGCCGGCGTCGACGTGCGCGAAAAGCTGGATGTCCTGTTTCTGCCACTGGAAGCCAAGCGGCCGCTGCTGCTTCGATTCGACCCCTCCTCCGAACCTATCGTGCGGCTCGGTTTGTTGTACAAGGAGAAGGACGGCGGCGGCATGGCGTCCAGCGAGGCCCGGCTCAAGACACTGCGTCGGCTCGCCGAGGATCGCATCAAGTCCGACCTCGAAGCGCAGGAAGGTACTGCGGCCGTCAAGGTCAGCGGTGGTCTCGAGGACGAAATCCAGATTCGCGTCGACCAGCAGAAAATGTCGCAGCTGGGGATCAGCGTCGAGCAGGTGGCAGCGAGAATCCGGGCGGAAAACGTCAACCTGTCGGGCGGCCGCCTCGAAGAGGGCAACCAGCGTTTCCTGGTGCGTACCCTCAACGAGTTTCGTGACGTCGACGAATTCAGTGACGCCATCATTGCCTACGTTGCCGGGCGGCCGGTCTACCTGCGCGATATCGCGACGGTCGAGCGCGGCCACAAGGAGCGCGAGGCGATCACCCGGGTCAAGGGCCGCGAGTCGGTCGAACTTGCAGTTTACAAGGAAGGCGACGCCAACACGGTGCGGGTCGCAGAGCGCATCGAACAGCGTATCGCGGCGCTGCAGAATGCCCTTCCAGACGATATCGAGCTGGTCAAGATTTACGACCAGTCGACGTTCATTTCCTCGGCCGTCAACGACGTCCGCACGGCCGCAATTCTCGGCGGCTTGATAGCAATCCTGGTCCTGTACGGGTTCCTGCGCGATGCGCGGGCTACGACGATCGTCGGCATCGCAATCCCGGTATCGATCATCGGCACTTTCCTGTTGATGTATACCAACGATATTTCGCTCAACATCATGTCCCTCGGCGGTATCGCGCTGGCGGTGGGTATGCTGGTCGATAACTCGATCGTTGTACTCGAGAACATCGTCCGCAAGAAAGAACAGGGAGAAGGCATACTGGAGGCGGCGCAGAACGGCACCGCCGAGGTCGGTGGCGCTGTGGTCGCGGCGACGCTGACGACGATCGCCGTGTTTTTCCCGATGGTCTTCATCAGTGGCATCGCCGGGCAGCTGTTCCGTGACCAGGCGCTTACCGTGACCTTCGCGCTGGTGTTCTCGCTGCTGGTTGCACTGACAGTCATTCCGATGCTCGCCTCGCTCGGCGCACGGAGTCGCTATGACGACGGCGGCGACGGGGAACCGGCCGGCTGGTTCACGCGAGCGGTCGCTTTCATCGTACGGCTTTTCGCTTACCTGTTTGCCGGCATTCGGTGGGTATTCTGGGCAATTCTCTGGATCCCGACCTGGCTCCTGCAGCGTCTTTATGGCGCCGTCGCCGCGATTTATCCCTCGGCGCTGCGCTGGTCACTCGAGCATCGCATGGCTGTCGTCGCTGTCGCGGCGATCGCTTTCGTCGCGACGATGGCACTGGTACCCCGTCTCGGCACCGAGCTGATACCGCAGTTTTCGCAAGGCGAGTTCGACGTCGATCTGCGGCTTGCGCCCGGCGCGCCGCTCACCGAGACCGATCGGGCCATCCAGGCCGCGCAGCGTGTCGCCGCGAACATCGATGCCGTGGCACTCGACTATTCGGTCGCCGGCACCGGCAATCGCCTCGATGCGAACCCGGTGGACGCCGGTGATAATACCGGCACATTGAGCGTCAAACTGGTCCCCGGAGCGGGCCGGGTTGCCGAAGATAATGCAATAGCCGCGATGCGCGCCGAGCTGTCGCGGCTGCCTGGTGTCCAGTACGAATTCAGCCGGCCGTCGCTGTTGTCTTTCGCCAGCCCGCTGCAAATCGAGGTGTCAGGGTACGACCTTGACAGCCTGGCGCAGGTGAGCCGGTCGATTCTCCAGTCCATGGAGAATTCCGACCGGTTCTCCGACCTGCGCACGACGGTCGAGCGCGGCAATCCTGAAATCCAGATCGTGTTCGACCAGGAGCGCGCCGCCAAGCTCGGACTCGCGGTACGTGATATCGCGAATAGCGTCGTCGCGAATGTCCGTGGCGAACTGGCGACCCGCTATACGTGGCAGGACAAGAAGATCGACGTGCTCGTGCACAGCGTCGACACCAGGAATTCGAGTATCGAGGATATCCGGAGCCTGATCGTCAACCCGACCTCGGAACGACCGATTACCCTCGATGCCGTCGCCGACGTATTCGTGTCGCAAGGCCCGGCCGAAATCCGGCGTGTCGCGCAGCAGCGTGTCGCGATCATCACGGCCAGCGTCTCCTACGGTGACCTCGGCGCGGCGGCAGCGGAAGCAGCAGAAATCGTGAGTCGCACGCCGTTGCCCGAGGGCGTAACCGCACTGGTGTCGGGCCAGAGCGAGGAAATGCAGGAATCATTCGAATCCATGCAATTCGCGCTGTTGCTGGCGGTCTTCCTCGTTTACCTGGTCATGGCGTCGCAATTCGAGTCGCTGATTCACCCCTTCGTAATCCTGTTTACGATTCCGCTCGCGCTGGTCGGCGCCGTGCTGGCGCTGTTCATCACCGGCACGACACTGAACATCGTGGCCTTCATCGGCATCATCATGCTGGCCGGCATCGTCGTTAACAATGCGATCGTGCTGGTCGACCTGATCAACCAGCTGCGCGCGCAGGGTTACGAACGGCACGCGGCAATCGTCGAAGCCGGACAGGCCCGCCTCCGCCCGATCCTGATGACGTCTTTGACGACCGCGCTGGGACTGCTGCCGATGGCGCTGGGCTTCGGCGAGGGCTCCGAAGTCCGGACACCAATGGCGATCACCGTCATCGGCGGCCTGGTCGTCTCGACCATGCTCACACTGGTCGTCATCCCGGTGGTCTACTCCCTGCTCGATCGCAAGCGCATCACCGTGGCTGTCGGGCAAGGCGCACAGGCCACATCATGAGGCACACCGAGGTCGCGATCCGGCGCCCGGTAACGACGGTTGTCGTGTTCGTGGCGCTGGCCCTGGTCGGCATCATCGCATCGCGGTTGCTGCCGCTCGAGAAATTCCCGGATATCGAGTTTCCCGGTATCTTCGTGGAGATCCCGTACGAGGGCTCGACTCCCGAAGAAGTCGAAAGACTGATCACGCGTCCTGTCGAGGAAGCGCTGGCGACACTCTCGGGCGTCGAGCGCATGCGTTCGACTTCCAGCGAAGGCCGGTCGCAGATTTTCCTGCAGTTCGGCTGGGACCAGAGCATGGGCGCCAGGGGTATCGAGGCGCGTGCCAAGGTCGACGGCATCCGCCACCTGCTGCCCGAGGATGTCCGCCGTATTTTCGTATTCACCGGGTCGCTGGGTGATCAACCGGTATTGCAGCTGCGCATCTCCAGTGACCGCGACCTCTCCGACAGCTACGACATGCTCGACCGTGTCCTGAAGCGCCGGCTGGAGCGCCTCGAGGGTGTCTCCCGCGTCGACCTGCACGGCGTCGATCCGCGCGAAATCCGTATCCTGCTCAGGCCTGACATGCTGGCGGCGTATGGCATCGATATCGCCACGGTCCGGGAACTGCTGCAGAGCAGTAATTTCGCCGTCAGTGCGGGCAAGATCACGGCTGGTCAGCAACGCTTCAGCGTCCGGCCGACTGGCGAGTTCTCGTCGATCGAACAGGTGCGCAACCTCGTCATCAGTCCATCTGGCCTGAGGCTGCGGGACGTCGCCGACGTCGAGTACCGGAGCCCGGAAAGAAACTACGGCAGGCACCTCGACCGAGCCTACGCTATCGGCGTCTCGGTCAACAAGACCACCGGCTCGAACCTCGTCGACGTCACGGATCGGGTCATGGCCGAAGTCGACGAGATCGGCAAGCTGCCGCAGATGCAGGGCATCAATATCTTTGCTCTCGATAACCAGGGCGACAGTGTTCGCGAATCCCTTGCCGACCTGCTCAATGCCGGCCTGCTCGGCGGCCTGCTGGCGCTCGTCGTGCTGTACCTGTTCCTGCGGCAAGCGACGACAACCCTGATCGTCACCGCCTCGGTGCCGTTCTCGCTAATGATCACGCTCGGCGCACTCTATTTCGCCGGCCTGACGCTCAATATCCTGTCGATGATGGGCCTGATGCTCGCAGTCGGAATGCTCGTCGACAATGCCGTCGTCATCACCGAAAGTATCTTCCGCCACCGCTCGGAAGAACCCGACAAACCCTTCGAAGCAACGATTAAGGGCGTGCAGGAAGTGGGCATCGCTGTCATCGCGGGAACCGCGACGACGATCATCGTTTTCGCGCCGATAATTTTCGGTGCGAAAGTCGATATCACGATCTTCCTCACCCATGTCGCCATCACGATCATCGTGGCGTTGGTCGCCTCGCTTGTCATCGCGCAGACGCTGGTACCCATGCTCGCGGCGCGCGTCGCGATACCGCCGCAACCCAAAGAGGGCGCGTGGATGGGACGACTGACCAACCGATACGTGCGCAGCCTGCAATGGATACTCGGCCACAAGTGGTGGTCGGCACTCGGGATCTTCCTGGTCTGTGTCGTCGGCATCCTGCCGATGGCTCTCGATCTAGTGAAGTTCGACATGTTCCCGCAGGACGTCGGACGACGTCTGTACATGCCATATCACATCGAGGGGCAGCATTCGCTGGAACGCGTCGAGCAGACGGTCGATACGATCGAGGAGTACCTGTACTCGCGGCAGGAGGAGTTCAATATTCGCTCGGTTTACAGCTTCTACGAACCGGGGCGCGCCGAATCGACGATCCTGCTGACAGACGAGGACGACGCAACGCTTTCGACACCTGAAATCATAGAACTCATCGAGGCCGATATGCCGATGATCGCGATCGGCAAACCCAGCTTCCAGTTTGACCAGCAGGGCGGCGGCGACGGCTTTTCGATCCAGATCAGCGGTGACTCAACCGAAAGACTCAACGAACTCAGCGTCGAGGTCGTGCGCGCCCTGTCATCCATAGAGGGCATGAAGGACGTGCGCAGCGACCGCGAGTCCGGTGAGCGCGAGGTGCGCGTCACGATCGACCGGACGCGCGCCGCCGCCGTCGGGCTGACGACCGGCGAGATCGCGGAATCAGTCAGCATCGCGATGCGCGGCGAGAACCTGCGCGAGTTCCGCGGCGAGTCCGGTGAAGTGGAAATGCGCATGGCATTTCGTGACGATGACAAGCAAAGCGTGGAGCAACTGGCCGACCTGCCGTTGTATACAGCAGACGGACAGCGGATTACGCTCGGCAGTGTTGCTTCGTTCCACATCGGCAAAGCACCCGACACGATTCAGCGCACCGACCGCCAGACCGCCGTGATCCTGACAGCCAACCTCGAGGACGATGTCAGCAGCCAGGACATCCGGCCGAGGGTCGCAAGCCTGATGGAGCAGATCGAGCTGCCGCCGGGATACAGCTGGAAAGAAGGCCGGGGCTTCGAGCGCCAGGATGAGACCGCGGACATGATGACGACGAATATCCTGCTCGGTATCGCCTGCATCTTCCTGGTAATGGCTGCTTTGTTCGAGTCGCTGTTGCTACCGTTCTCGATCATCCTCGGTTCGATCGTCTTTTCGATTTTTGGCGTGTTCCTGTTCTTCGCCGCAACCGGGACGACATTTTCTTTCATGGCGATGATCGGCATCATGATCCTGATCGGCGTTGTCGTGAACAACGGCATTGTCCTGGTCGATCACGTCAACAACCTGCGCCAGAAAGGCGTGGCGCGTGAAGAGGCGATTATCGTCGCGGGGCGCGACAGGCTACGCCCGATCCTGATGACTGTCGCGACGACCATCGTCGGCCTCGCCCCGCTGGCGCTCGGCACGACCCAGGTCGGTGGAGACGGCCCGCCCTATTTCCCGATGGCCAGGGCCATCATCGGCGGTCTTGCATTCTCCACGCTGGTTTCCCTGTTGGTCGTACCCGCGCTCTACGTCTACTTCGACAGTCTCGCCGCCTGGGGCCGCAAGGTCATGCGGACCGCCAGGAGCCCGAGCAGCAGGAACCAGCTGAAGGAACCGCCACCACCGGAGTTGACGACGACCTGAGTGGTGCCGCCGCCGACAGGCGCGTCACGGTTTGAATCCTCGAGCGGTAGCAACGCGAGACCAGACAATTCTTCCGGGCCGATGCTGGCTACGAAGCTGTCATCGTAGGCATCGAACAGCTCGATCAGTATGTCGTAGCTGCCGGTCGGATAGCCCGAGACAAGTTCCGTTTCGACAATATACTCGTCGTCGGATGACGCACCGAATATCGTGAACACTTCCGTTTCCGCGTATTCGTTCCACGGCCCGTACTCGTAACTCAGGTAGAGCACCGCGTAGACATCGGCCGCAGCGTAGACCGTGTCTGCATCGAACAGCAGATCGATACCGTAGAAGTAGCCGTCCCTGTCGAAATCCGAGAACAGCTGCACATCCGCATCGTAAAACCAGAAATCGGTATTCGGTGACTGGGCCACGCTGCCAAGTTTCTGTTGCGTAGTGGCCCGTGCTGTTTTCTGGCGCGGCCCTTCGATCGTCAATGCGTCGAATTCGTCGCTGCTGAGCGTGCCGTCGCCAACGCCGCCCCGCGCGATTCCGATACCCTGCGACGTAACGCTTTGCCGCGATTCGGTAGCGGCGAGCGTCGTATCAGCCAGCAGTAAATTCAGCGCCAGAGCGATCAGTAGTGTTCGGGTTGCTGTGCCCATGTCAGTATCCTCACTTTGTGTACGACTACATTAGATAGCCTCGATACTGAATCACCGCTGAACTACTGGGCTTTGTCGTGCCTGCATGCGATCCTGTTCAGCTTGTGTTTAGGAAACCTGCGGCAGACCCTACAGTGAACGACCTTCGCCATACCGACGACGTGTCCAGAGCAGTTGCCTGGATCCTGTTCGGCGTGCTTGCAGGCCTTGGTCTCGACCTGTGCGCGAAGCAAATATTGCAGACGTACTCCCTCGTCCAGTTCGTGTTGCTTCGCAGTGGCATCGCGATCCTCATCATGCTGGCCATTCTCCCGCGCTTCGGTGGCTGGCAGGCATTGCACTCTGAAGAGAAACTGTGGCACGTGGTGCGTTCGCTATTCGCGATCGGTGCCATGTTCGGTTTTTTCTATGGCCTCAAGAGCATGCCGCTGGTCGCCGCCCTGACGCTTGGCTACACGGCACCGCTGATCGTGACTGCGTTGTCCGCGCTGGTGCTTGGGGACTCGGTGGGATGGCGCCGCTGGTCCGCCGTCACAATCGGTTTTGTCGGCGTACTGGTTATGCTTCGGCCAGGGAGCGGAGAATTCACGCCGGCGGCAGCGGCCGTACTCATTGCCTCCTTTTGTTATGCCTGCCAGGCGATAACGGCACGCAAACTGGGTGGAACGGAATCGACGCTGGCCCTTTCCTTCTACGTCGTGATCGGTCCTTTCGTGGTTGCCGGCGCGTTGTTCGACTCCGGCACCTGGATACAGCCTGACATGGCCGGCTGGGCGTTGCTGGCGGGTGCCGCCTTGTGCTCGGTCTTCGCCTGGTTCGGATTCGTCAACGGCTATCGCGCGGCACCGCCCGCCTTGCTGGCGCCACTCGAATACGTGGCGCTGGTTCTCGGTGCGGTGGCCGGCTACCTGATCTGGGACGAAATACCGGACCGGTTCACGGTACTCGGCGCGCTGATCATCGTCGGCTCCGGCCTGTTCGTCGTATACCGGGGCAAGCCGGCACCGATCGTCACCTGATAGCCGCTACGAAAAAGGCGGGCTCGAGGCCCGCCTTTTTTACATCAACTATTGCCTGACTTTCAGGTGACATCGCCTGCTGTGAGCCCGGCAATCTGCGCCGGCGTTACGCCCAGGGCATTGACGACATTATTGAAGAAGTCGATTTCGAGGACGCCGACATGCTCGTCGCTCCTGAATACATCGGCCAGCGCCTGCACGGTTTCGGCCCGGTGCGCATCGGACATCTTCTTGCGTACGCTGCTGAGATACTTGACCAGCGTCGCCTCGGCATAGAGGTCTTCGCGAGCCGCGACCCTGACATCCGCCGTGCTGAAATCCTCACCAGTATGGCGCTTGAGGATTTCCTGAATTTTTTCTACTTCGACAGTCTGGATATTGATGTCGGCGTCTGCGGCTCTGGCCAGCGTCATGAGCAGCACTTCCTTGAACAGCTCGTTCTCCTTGTCGGGACTGACTTCGGAGCCACGAAAGATATTCAGTACGTTTTTGAGGTCTGCAATTGCCATTAGTCTTCTCTCTGTTTTTTTATGCTGCGGTTCCTGCGGCGCAAGCAAGCGTAGCAGTATACACGGCAAGGCGAGCCATTATTTTTCACAAAACGGGAGGCTGGCCGTTAATGATAACCCACTAGATACGTCGAAATGAAGGTGTGCGGGCCAAGAAATTTTTCGCTTGGAATCCTTTGATTTCCAAGACATACTGACCTCGGGCAAACAATTGAAAGGAGGTGATCCATGTCTCGTGAGATAACAAAGGTGTCTGCAAAGCCGTTGGGTCTGTCGCGAAAGATGGAGCACCGAAACGCACTTCCCTGACCCGCCTTAACAGATACAACATCTCACGGAAAGCCGCTCTCGAGCGGCTTTCTTTGTATACGAGGGCCGCTCTCGAGCGGCTTTCTTTGTATACGAGGGCCGCTCTCGAGCGGCTTTCTTTGTATACGAGGGCCGCTCTCAAGCGGCTTTCTTTGTATGCGGGGCCGCTCTCAAGTGGTCTTTGTTTGAGGTGACCGCATCTGAGAGGCTTTCTCAATGGACGAGGGCCGCATCGCTGCGACCCTCGCTGCTTGCCAGGCTTCTGAGGCCCGGTCTAGTCGTCGGTATCTTCTGAACGGCGCCTTACCGTCGCGTTGTAGACACGGGAGACATCGCAAGACACGAGGTCACCGACCAGTTCGTTATACGTCACCCAGTCGCCACCCGTGCCATATCGATCATAGTCTTTACCCATGTCGGCATGGCTGTCATACCCGTTAACCCGTTTGAAGTCGAAGTCGGCATCGGCCACGCCGTACGCGGGAAACATCAGCCACATTCCATTGGTGTATCCCTGTTCAGCGGTATAGGCAGCCCACGCGCCCATCCCGGCAAACACGTCGTCCAGCGTATTGCCCTCGTTGACCGAGCAGTCGGAAAACGTCAGGACGAGATTGTCGGGTGATGTGCGCTCGGGTGGCTGCTTCACCATAGTCGTGGCGAAGTTGCTGTGACTCGTGCAGTCGATGACGCTGTTGAAGGCAGCGGCTTCTTTCGCGCCCTTGGCGAACCAGTTGTCATGTCCCGCGCCCATGGCTGCGCCGCTGGAATTGGCTCCCAGCCAACCGATATCGAAAGTTTCATCCCCAAAGTAGACCGGCACCATGGTCATCGCCAAATAATCGCTGTCTCCCTGTTTGTCCATGTAAGCGTTCCATCCTGCGATCGCCTTGTCGAGGTCCGCGGGGCCTTTGCCGTCCCTGTAGTTACAGGTGTACGTCTCGACCGGTACGAACTCCATGCCATCATTGTCGTCCTGGGCAGACGCAACGGCCGAGCCAAGCAAGACCATCGAGGCCGTGGTAACTGTCAGCAGAGCTTTTCTCATTATCGTTCTCCTCTGGATTTATTTTGCCAATCGCTGGCGCGACCGGATATCTGCCAGTATAGACCACGGATTGCGCTAACTGCCCGCGAAGGCGCTCAGCCGGCTATGAGTGTTTCCAGGGAATTGATGAGCTCGTCGATTTCGGCAACGCTGTTGTAGTGCACCGGCCCGACGCGAACAGCGCCGCCGGAATCATAGATGCCGAGTGTCTTCGCCACCTCTACCGCGTAGTTGTGACCGCTCCACACGAATATCCCCTGGTCCGCGAGCGCCGCGGCGATGCTGTCCGGAGCAAGATCCGCGTGCGTGAAGGACACTGTCGGCACCCGGCGGTCCATGGCATCGGGCCGGGTGATGCCCTGCACCGTTACCCCGGGAAGGTCCTGGAGTCCATCGACCAGTCTCGTGGCCAGCGTCTTCTCGTAATCGAACAGGCAGTCCATCGCCGCGTGCAGCGACCGCCGCCGCCCTGGGAGGTGTTGCCAGTCCTTGCTGAAACCATCGGCCTGCGTTTCGCCGATCCACTCGAAGTACTCGATTGTCGCCACAATACCGGCAATACCCTCGTGGCTTTGCGTGCCGGTCTCAAAACACCAGGGAATGGTGTCTGACGCTGGCCGCACCTTGTAAGGCTCGAGCGACTCGAGTACTTCCCTGCGCCCCCAGAGAATCCCCTGGTGCGGGCCGAAAAACTTGTACGACGAACAAACGAGAAAATCACAGCCAATGGCCTGGACGTCGGTCGCGATATGAGGCACCGACTGCACGCCATCGATGTAGGTAAGCGCACCTGCGGCGCGCGCACGCGCGCAAATCGCACCGACGTCGTTGATCGTGCCGGTCAGGTTGCTGGCGCCGCCCACGCAGACCAGGCGTGTGCGTTCGCCGAGAAGTTCGTCGAGTTTGTCGAGATCGAATTCGAAAGTGCCGGGATCAAAAGGCAGCCACCTGACGACAAGATCGAGATCCCGCGCCATCAATACCCAGGGCCAGACGTTCGCATCATGGTCCATTTGCGACAGGATAATTTCGTCACCAGGGCTGAAGAGACGCCCGATCGAGCGCGACAGGTGCAGCGTCAGCGTCGTCATGTTCTGGCCGAAAACAATCTCGTCCAGCGATGGCGCATTCAGAAAGTCCGCCATCGCCTGCCGCGCTGCATCAACGACCTGGTCGGCGTTGCGCGAGGTCTGGAAATAGCCCCCCAGGTTTGCATTGGCCTGCAGAAGACAGGCAGACATCGCGTCAGCAACGCTCGCCGGAACCTGGGTACCGGCCGGGTTATCGAAATAGATGCGGCGCCTGCCGCTATCCGTCGCCGCGAGCGCCGGAAAGCGGCCGCGCACGGCCGCGAGATCAAATGGCATGAATTACTCCTGTTCCTTGCCGCCCCATTTTTCGCGATGCGCGTCCTCGGCCTGTTGACGAACTTTCGTGTGCCGGCGCGTCAGGAGCAATGAATCAGGATCGCAAACTTCGGCACGGATGATGCCGAGATCGCTCGCCGCATCGAACAGACTGGGATACCAGCGTTCCCAGTTCGGCAGCAGGGATTCGACTTTATCGCGCAGGGTCATTGTCGAAATGTAACCGAGCGCCCCCGGCAAGACAATGACGCAGGTCCTAGTCTTCGAGAGCGCCCAGTCCCAGCAGGCCAGCACCGAGCAGCATTGCGCCGAGCACGATGTATTGCAGCTTCGGCAGGAAATGCGACGCGCTCAGCAGTGCCTCCTGTGGCAGCAATCCGGAGAGCCCCACGACCAGCGTCACCAGCGCCGCCAGCGGCTTGATCGCAAACGCACCACCGACAGCCACGGCAACGGGCAATGCCAGCCGCCGCAACCACAGGCGGCGGCGAATCTTCCGGACAACCCGCACGCTGAAGCCGTCATCAGCGATCGGTGCCGACTCGAACAGGGATTCGAGCAAACGATCCTCTGCATCTTTCATCTTGTCAGCCATGTTGATGATCTTTGATGTCAAAACTCGTCCTGATCTTCTCTTTACCACGAAATATCACCGATTTCACGGTTCCCACCGGTAGTGATGTGGCTTCCCCGATTTCCCGGTGCGACAACCCGCAGGCGTATGACATGACCATGATCGCGCGCTCCTCTTCGGTGAGCACCGCGAGAAACCGGTCGAGGTCCGTGACTTCGTCCGGCCGGGCTTCCTGGCCCGCGGACTCCGTGTCGGTCGCGTGACCTGCCTGTTCAAGTATTTCCGCATAACGCTTCGACTTGCGTTTTGCCTGCAGGAAGGTTGTGTAAGCCACTTTCAGTAACCAGCCTATGAAAGAACCACTGCCCGAAAACGTGTCCAGCTTGTCCCACGCATGCAGGAAGCAGTCCTGTGCAAGATCATCAGCCACCGCATAATCACCCGTCAGCTTGCGGAGAAAATTCCGCACGTGCGACTGGTGGCGCCGGATCAGCTCGCCGAACGCGGCCGTGTCCTGCGCGGAGACGACCCTGGCGACCAGTTGATGATCTTCGCTCTGATCCACCTGGCTGCCCGCTTAATCGTTGGTTCTCGTGAAGCGGTACAGGATCAGGTAGGCCATGCCGATCGCGAACGGCAATGCCGCACCGGCAAGCAGGCCGCGCAGCGCATCTGGCTCCGGCACAGCGAAGCCGATCAACACCAGGCCAGCCGCGAGCGACAGCCAGATCACACCAAGCCTGAGATCCTTGTACTTGCCTTCCTTGGGATGCCCCAGACGGTCGATCATCTCCGGTGTCAGTTCGTGCCCCTTGTCGAGCGCCATGCGAATGGTCTGCTGCATCTCGCTGCGAGCGCGAAACCGGAACCAGAACAACATGCAAAAAACGATGGTGAGTCCTGCGAACATCACGATCGGGATCA
>Ga0210081_1000030_pt1 | contig 34491 bp, 25 predicted proteins | sample White_ThreeSqA_D_FD_185589 | JGI IMG/M metagenome (GOLD analysis project Ga0210081, IMG submission 185589) | Wetland microbial communities from the San Francisco Bay, California, USA, that impact long-term carbon sequestration -... | ecosystem: Environmental > Aquatic > Marine > Wetlands ...
TCGGCCGACAGTCGGCAGCCATCGTTGCAGACGGCAGCCGGGTGGAGCGGCTGGGCCGTGTGCGCGCACCGACACTGGTCATTCACGGCAGAGAAGACCCGTTGGTACCGGTCGAGCACGGAATCGACACGGCAAAACGCATAAAAAGCGCAGAACTCGAAATTATCGACGGCATGGGGCATGACATTGCGCCACCGCTGGTCGGCAAACTGACGACATTGATCGCGGATCATGCGGCCGCCACGAAAACCGACCGAAAAATTGCAAAGGGGGAAAGATGAGCAGCTCACCGTATAAAGAACGCATCTGGCAGAAGAGCTACGGACCGAATTCGCCGTTTGAAATCGACACGTCGGGTACCCGCTCGCTGAACGAGGTCTTTCGTGAAGCCATTGACACGTTCGGCCCCCGTGTCGCTTTCAGCAATTTCGGCGGCACGCTGACCTTTGATCAGGTCGATGACCTGTCGCGAAGCTTTGCCGCATACCTGCAAAACGAGATCGGCGTCAAGAAAGGTGACCGGGTCGCCATGATGGCGCCTAACACGTTCGGCTTCGTCATCGGTATGTTCGGCATCATTCGCGCGGGCGGCATCCAGGTCAACGTAAACCCGATGTACTCGCCACGTGAGCTCAGGCACCAGCTCAGGGATGCCGATGTAGAAACGATCGTCATCTTTTCCGGCTCCACGCCGACGCTGGCGGAGGTCATTGCAGACACGCCGGTACAAACGGTCATCGCTTTTGGTCTCGACGACTTCATTGGCAAAGGCCTGCCAACGCCGCCCGTCGACGAACGGCTCGGCAACCCGGTGGCGCTGACGAGCGCCGTCGAGAAAGGCGCCTCTCTCGAATTCGATGAGCCCGAGATGGACCAGGGCGACCTCGTTTACCTGCAATACACAGGCGGCACAACCGGCCTCTCGAAGGGCGCGATGCTGACGCACGGCAACCTGATCGCCAATATGTTGCAGTTCGATATGGTCGATCCGGGGATCATCAAAGACGGCGAGGAGGTCGTTCTCACCGCGATACCGATGTACCACATCTATGCGCTCACTGTTAACACGCTCGCGTTCTTCAAGCGTGGCGGTACGAACGTGCTGGTTACGGATCCGCGCAACATGGAGTCTTTCGTGCAAATCTGGGCAGCGGCCAGGCCGACTGTCGTGACCGGCGTCAATACCCTGTACAACGGCCTGCTCCACACGCCCGGATTCAGTGACATCGATTTCTCCGGTCTCAAGCTCGCATCCGGCGGCGGTGCGCCGGTGCAGAAAGCGCTTTCCGAAAGATGGCGCGACCTGACCGGAGACTACATCAAGGAAGGCTATGGCTTGTCGGAGACTTCTCCCATCGTCACGGCGACGGCACCTGCGGAGACCAGGTACGTCGACGGCATCGGGTTGCCGGTTGCCTCCACTGATGTATCGCTGCGAGACGACGACGGCAACGAAGTCCCGCTCGGTCAGCCGGGCGAACTGTGCGTCAAGGGGCCGCAGGTCATGCCCGGGTACTGGCGGCAGCCCGAGGCGACTGCAGAATCGATGACCGCGGACGGCTACTTCAAGACCGGCGACATCGCGACGATGGATGAGAACGGCTACTTCAGGATCGTCGATCGCAAGAAGGACATGATCCTGGTCTCGGGCTTCAACGTGTTCCCCAACGAAATCGAAGAGGAACTCGCGGCGATGCCGGGCATCCTCGAGTCTGCCTGCATCGGCATTCCGGACGATGCCAGCGGCGAGGCGGTCAAGGTGTTTGCCGTCAAGTCGGACCCGGCGGTAACGACAGACGACGTCAGGAAATTCCTGCGCGAGCGTCTTGCAGCGTACAAAGTACCGAAGCAGATCGAGTTCCTCGACGAGCTGCCGAAATCGACGGTTGGCAAGATTCTGCGGCGCGAGCTGCGCTAGCGGACGGTGCTGTCAACGCGCGCAACATGAGTCGCGTCGCAACGCTCATTCCTCCCGCTTGACGACTCCCCTGGCGGCTCATGACCCGGGGATGCGCTCGTTCCCTGGTCAAAGATGTTGATCGACTTGTCGCATCAAGCGCAGTCGTCAGTACACCCGTCACGCGGTGTGCTCTCCGGCAGCGAATCAAAACGCATGAACACTTCAGAGGTGTGGCCCGCAGGAATCAGGAAGATGGCGCCGCGGCTCCGATAAGTGCCACGTACCATCAACGCACCGTCGACGTCACGCCACAGAACCAGGTCCTCCCATGAGACTCCGCCAGATGCCATAAGCAGCATGAGAGGAGACATCACATCCTTTTCGCCTTTCACTGTCCAGCGGCCGTCTGTACACGACACCCGGGTAGCCGCAAGTTGGCGAACGCTCATTGTCCCGTCATCTCTCACCAAACCGAGGTCGATTCCGCCGTCCGCCGTATGGGTTATTCGCAGAGCCACGACAGCGGACCTGTCGGGCTGCGCCTGCTCGCCCGTGATTTCCGGCCGAAAAAACTGATCCTCCGCGCTGCGGTTATCCACGGACCCGTCCAATCGTACGGCGGTGCCGCTCGCTCTGTAGTCACCAATCAAGGCATTGCACTCGCCGATAAGTGTGGCCGGAACCTGCGGCAAAGCACCGGGCGGAGCGGAATCATCCAGCGGGAAGCTGGCCCAGCTATCGCCGCTAAACTTCAACGGGATGATGACGGCGCCCATGCCCTTCTCTTCCCATACGTTGTGCATTATCAGGCTGTCATCCTGCGCGACCTGCAGTCGCAGACGACGTGTTGTTACGCCCACTGATGCCCATACATAGAAGCCATCCGACGGCAGTTCCAGCTCCATTGCGTCGTCGGCGCAACGAATCCAGCTTGCCGGAATCAGCTCGGACTGTTCTGCACCACCGGGGCTGACCAGGGTAACGCGCAGACCCGTGTCCGGCAGATATTCAAGCCGCAAGGACCGGTAGTTGAGAAAGCTCTCAACCGGCTGATTGCTCAGTTGCCCGGCGAGCAACAGATCGCCGTTACCGGCACGACTGTCGTAGGTTCCGCGATTCTTTACGGTAAGCGGCTCGCCGTAGTCACAGAGGGAATAAAGCGCATTATCGGCATACCCGGGTGGCTCGATCGTTTCGTTGAATGAGCAGCCGCCGACGAATGCGAGTACGACCAGAAGTATCGGCAACGTAACTCGACTTGGATCCGGTCGTGTGCAACCCTCATGTGCGAATTGTGCTCGTTGGTGGCTGGGAGTCATCGACTAATCCTCTGGCGAGTCAAGAACAGGAGCGTGGGTTATCCGTGGTGGCTGGTCGAACGGGTCGCCGAATTGGAGCGTGTTGATCGAACCAGGGGAGCAATTCGGATCGGTCATGCCATCTCCGGTAGTGCAATACCCAGTTCGGCGGTTCTTGAGGCAAGGATGACGGAAGTGTCCTCCCTGTGCATGATGAAGATCAGATTTTTACCTGAGTATTGGAAGTAGAGAATCTGCGAAGCGGGACAATTGCCGATGCCAGAGACGATCGAACCCTATTCGACGCTGACGTGCCCCGAGTGCGGGCACCGGTCCAGGGAGCTGATGCCGACCGATGCCTGTCAGTTCTATTACGACTGTACGGCCTGCGGCACGCTGCTGAAACCAAAGGCAGGCGACTGCTGCGTGTTCTGTTCGTATGGTGATGTGAAGTGCCCGCCGATCCAGCAGGGAGGTCCTTGCTGCGATTCACGGTGAGCTGCTGAAGGTCGGAAATTTTCGTCTCGCGCTTGCGTAAGTATTTTCCGAAATTAATCGTAAGTTATTGTTTTTATGTCTTATCGCGGTTGGTCAGTTATCTTGCAATTGCGAGATGGCCCCTTATAATAATGCCTGAACACCGTCATGTTCAGTACACGAGGGAGTGACATCATGAACCGCATCGAACAATTCCAGGCCGCCGTCAGCGAGAAGGGCAAGTCGGTACTGGGCTACACCGCCGACTGGGTCGAATGGTCTGCAAGGAAGAACCTTGAAATTGCAGACGACCTTGCCGACTTCACCGTTGCGCAACTGCGCCTGCCGATTGAAGCACAAGACTTCACCGATTATCGCCTTGGTCTGCGCGACACCTACAGCGATCTCGGCGATGTTCTGAAACAGTATGGTGAGGATTACGTTGCCAAGCTGAAAGATATTCCGAACGACGTCCGGGAAATCTTCGCGCCGAAGAAGGTCGCAAAGAAAGCGACGGCCAAATCCAAGGCAGCGAAGGCCAAGGCAGCCAAACCCAAGGCAGCGAAGCCAAAAGCAGCAAAGCCTAAAGTGACAAAACCGAAAGTTGCCAAGACAGCGAAAGCAGTGAAAGCGGAGCCGGCCAGGACCACGGCAACCGTCTGAGTCGGTGACTTTGACGCGTGATAGCATGACAGGGCCGGCACCGCGAGGTGCCGGCCCTGTTTTCGTTGGAGGACGCTTTTTGGCCGAGACAACCAGGCTGTTCAGAAAGCATGCGAATCGTCGCCTCTACGACACCGAGCTCAAACGCTATGTGTCGCTCGAGGAGATTCGCCAACTCGTCTGCGAGGGCACCGATGTGCGTGTCGAAGACTCACAGAACGGCGAAGACATCACGCGCCCGATCCTGTTGCAGATCATGGCCGAGTGCGAACGGGACGGCCGCCCGATGTTGTCGCCCAAAATGCTGATGTCTCTGATCCGGCATTACGGGCACCCGCTGCAGGATTTCGTGGGGCCCTATCTCGAGAACAGCCTGAACTTCTATTCACGACACGAAGCACGTATCCGCAATACTATTTCCAACCTGACGCACGTCGACAGCAAGGAAACACTGGCGAGTATGCGGGAGCACTTCGCAAAGATCCTGGGAATGGAAAAATCTGACTGAACGGAGTTAGAGATGATTTTTTCGCGAGCGCGGCGCTACAAGGCCGACATGGAAGCGGCGACCACTTACGAAGAGTGGCTCGAAGCGGCAACCGGTTACGACAGGGCGAGCGGCCTGATGAAGTGGCGGGAGTCGGACGTCTCCAAGCATTTCGACTACAACTCCATTCGCCGGCGTCTCGAGAAGCTGCAGAGGCTCCGGGCTCGCGGCGACTGCTCCGGCGTCCTGTACGCCCTCAACGAGGGTGTCCACGGCAACATCGATGGCATGGGGCGTGGCCGCCTGTATCACAAGGCCAAGTCCGGCACCAAGCAACTGATCATCGAGTATGTCGACGAGGTTGTCGCCGCGCTCGATATGATTGCCGGAAAGTGTGGCCGCGCCATTCCGCGCGCTGAAAGGATCGACTTTTTCCGCCGCGCCCAGCACTGCTACGGACGCTCCGCACTGATGATGAGCGGCGCCGGGTCGTTGCTGTTCTTCCACATCGGCGTTGCCAGGACATTGTGGGAGCATGGGCTGCTGCCCACCATACTGTCCGGTAGCAGTGGCGGTGCCGTCGTCGGTGGCATCGTCAGCACGCACAAGGAAAAGGAAATTGCCGAAATCTTCGAGCCCGAGAACCTGGTGTTCGAGATCAAGCGTGACGAAGGCATATTCCGTCACCTGAGTGCGTTCGCGCCGGAAGTTGCCAACGTCAAGGATGTCCAGAAGGCGATCAACCGGCAGATTCCGGACGTCACGTTCCTGGAAGCACTCGAGTTGTCAGGCCGCCACCTGAATGTCTCGATCGCGGCAGCCGAGAAGCACCAGACCTCCCGCTTGCTGAATGCCATCACGACGCCGAACGTCTACGTGCGCGAAGCCGTCATGGCTTCCGCGGCCGTACCCGGGTTCTTCCCGGCCGTGCGGCTCGCTGCCAGGAACAGTGACGGCAAACGGCAACCCTACATGCCGAACCGTCGCTGGGTGGACGGCTCGATCAGCCACGACATTCCGGCGAAACGGCTGGCGCGCGTCTATGGCGTCAACCATTTCGTCGTCAGCCAGGTCAACCCGCATATCTTCCCGTTCGTAACCGATACCCAGAGCACGAAGAAGACGATGTTCACGACGCTCAGGGCCGCGGCGATGGCGAGTACACGCGAGTGGGTCAATGCCGGCGCGTCTATTCTCGAGAAACCGCTGTCGCTGAACCCGATCGCGAGTCGGATGACCAATGTCGCACTGGGGGTCCTTAACCAGGATTACATCGGCGACGTCAACATCATCCCGGAGCGGCTTGTTTTCAACCCGCTGCGCCTGCTGGCTCAGCGTTCAGTCGATGAAATCATCGAGCTGATCGAACTGGGGCAGAGAGCCACCTGGCCGAAGATCGAACAGATCCGCGTCCAGACCAAGATCGGTCGCAAGCTCGACGAAATCCTGAAGAAACTCGACAAGACGCCGGTGCCCAAGACACTTAACGTCACCAAGCGCGCCAGCTAGATAACAGGGAACAGGAAGGTATGCAGCAATTCGACATCAGGGACAAGGTCGCACTGGTCACCGGCTCGTCACGCGGCATCGGCAAGGCGATCGCCGTGCGCATGGCAGAAGCCGGCGCGAAGGTCATCATCTCCAGCCGCCACCTGGATGCGTGTGAAGCGGTCGTTGATGAAATAAAAGGTGCCGGCGGGGATGCCTTCGCGGTTGCGTGCAACATCAGCGACAAGGGCCAGCTGCAGCAACTGGTCGACGGCAGCATCGAACAATACGGGCAGATCGACATCCTGGTCTGCAACGCGGCCGTCAATCCCCACTACGGCCCGAGCCAGGAAATTCCCGACGATGCGTTCGAGAAAATCCTGCACTGCAACATCATGAGCAACCACTGGCTGTGCCAGATGACGATTCCCGCCATGGCCGAACGCGGCGACGGTTCGGTGATCATCATCTCGTCGGTTGCCGGACTGCACGGCACTACCGTCATCGGCACCTACGGCATCAGCAAGGCCGCCGACCTGCAGCTCGCGCGCAACCTGGCCCTGGAGTGGGGCCCGTCGAACGTGCGCGTTAATTGCATCGCGCCCGGCCTGATCAAGACCGAGTTCGCGCGCGCCTTGTGGGAAAACCCCCGCGCCTACGAACACGTTTGCAAGCGCACGCCGCTCAGGCGTATCGGGGACCCCGACGAAATCGCCGGCGCCGCCGTTTTCCTGGCGTCACCTGCAGCAAACTTCATGACCGGGCAGAGCATCGTCATCGATGGTGGCGCCCAGGCCAGCAGCGCCATCGGCTGAGGACCCTGCCCGTGAATTCATTGCTACGAACCATTGCCAATGTTTCGCACTGCGGAATGAAATTCCTCAGAATGAAATGTATTGATAGGGGATCGACGATATGGACCTGACATTTACTGCAGACGAACTCGCGTTTCGCGACGAAGTCCGTGACTTCCTCAAGGAAAACCTGGACCCGGCCGTGGCGAAGCGGGTGCGCAACCATGCGCACCTGTCGCGCGAGGACTACGAGGCCTGGCACGCGACACTGAACGCACAGGGCTGGCTCGCGCCCCATTGGCCGATCGAGTATGGCGGCACCGGCTGGGATGTCGTGCGGCGCTTCATATTCGAAGACGAGTGTAACAAGGCATTTGCGCCGCGCACGGTGCCGTTTGGCATCAACATGCTGGCGCCCGTGTTGATCCGTTACGGGACCGACGCGCAGAAGCAGTACTTCCTGCCACGCATCCTGGACGGAACCGACTTCTGGTGCCAGGGATACTCGGAACCCGGCGCCGGCTCTGACCTAGCATCGCTGAAATGTGCCGCGGTCCGCGACGGCGACCACTACGTCGTCAATGGGCAGAAAACCTGGACCACGCTCGGCCATTATGCGAATCGCATTTTCTGCCTCGTGCGCACCAGCAGCGAGGGCAAGCCGCAGACCGGTATCTCGTTCCTGCTGATCGACATGGAAAGCGAGGGCGTCGACGTGCGGCCGCTGATCACGCTCGATGGCCGTCACGAAGTCAACGAGATATTCCTGACCGACGTGCGGGTACCGGTCGACAACCTGGTCGGCGAAGAGAATCGCGGCTGGGACTGTGCCAAGTACCTGCTCACTTATGAACGCACCAATTCGGCGAATGTCGGCGCGTCCTACGCGGCACTCGGGCGACTCAAGGCACTGGCGGCAAATCGCATCAAGAATGGCAAACCGCTGGCCGAAGACCAGCTGTTCGCGGCTCGCATGGCACGCGTCGAGATCGAGCTCGCGAACATGAGTACGACGAACCTCCGGGTGATCGCGTCGGTAGCGGGCGGCGGCGCACCCGGCGCCGAGAGCTCGATCCTGAAGATTCTCGGCACCGAGGTGCTGCAGGAGATTACCAATCTCGCGAGGATCGCAATGGGGCCCGAAGCGCGAATCCTGCACGATGAGAAAGCGCCCGGCGCCGACGCACTCACCGATGCCGAACGTGCCGCCCTGACCTATTTCAACTATCGCAAGCTGACGATCTTCGCCGGATCCAACGAGATCCAGAAGAACATCATTGCGAAACGAATGCTCGCTCTCTAGGGGATCAGACAATGCAACTGGGATACAGCGAAGACCACCAAATGTTGTCGGACACACTCGAGCGATTCATCGCCAACGAGTATCCGTTCGAGATCCGTGACAAGACCGCCAACTCGGAAGCCGGCTTCAGCAAGGAGCTCTGGGAGCAGTACGCCGAACTCGGCATCATCGGCGCGCTGTTCGATGAGACAGCCGGGGGCTTCGGCGGTACCGGCGTCGATATTTCACTGGTATTCGAGCAGGTCGGCCGCGGCATCGTGGCGGAACCGTTTCTTGCCGTGCTGCTGGGCGGCAGTTGTCTCGCCTGCGGCAGTGCCGCACAACGCGCGATGCTCGAGGAAGTGATCGCGGGCGCGCGTATAGTGACGCTTGCCCACGACGAGCCGAACACCGGGTTCGAGCCGCAGTCGGTCGCGACAACGGCCCGGCGTGACGGAGACGGCTGGGTACTGGACGGCGAGAAAATTGTCGTGCCTTTCGGCGGTGTCGCCGACGACCTCGTCGTGTCGGCACGCACGAGCGACGATAACCTTGCCCTGTTCCTGGTCCCGGCGGATGCGCAGGGGCTTACACGGCAGCACTACAACAATGTCGACGGTGGCAGCAGCGCCGACATCCGGCTCGATGAATTGCGGGTCGGCGCCGATGCGATAATCGGCGCCGACGACGATGGCGCTCGCATCCTGCAGCAGGCGCATCACCGCGGTGTTCTCGCCCTCAGCGCCGAAGCGCTCGGCGTCATGGCGGTAACCTCGGACCTGACCCTGACCTATCTCAGGGACAGGAAACAGTTCGGCCGACCTATCGGCAGCTTCCAGGCACTGCAGCACCGGATGGCCGATGTCGTCATCGCAATCGAACAGGCGCGCTCGGCAGTCGTCAACGCGGCGAGCGCGTTTGATGAGGACGAGCTGGCAGCCGCGCGAACGCTCTCGGCCGCCAAGTACACGACCGGCCGTACCGGCCAGAAAGTCTCCGAGGAAGCCATCCAGATGCACGGCGGCAACGGCATGATCTGGGAAGTGCCGGTGGCCCACTACGCGAAACGACTGGTGATGATCGATCACCAGCTCGGTGACCAGGACTACCACCTGCAACGCTACATCGCGCTCGCCGATGACAGTCCGGAGTCGTAACACGACCTGCAAGCGTGGAGTGCGGCGATCAGGTGCCGGATGGGCTCATCACGTCGCCCTCTCCCAGTCGCGAGCGAATATCGTTCGCTGCAGCCATCAGCCGAGGGCCAAGCTCGGTTGCGATGCGCTCGGCGGTCACGCGCGCGGCCGGCCCGCCGCAATTGAGGACGTAGATGCTGTGATCGCGAAAGCGTATCGGCACCGAGCACGCATGCACGGTTTTGTCCCAATCGCCGAGCGACGTGCAGTAGCCGTTTTCCCGGAATTCCCGAACCGCACTCTCCAGCACCTTGCGGTCCAGGCGCCAGCGTTCCCCGGGAAGAGATCTCTCGAAGTACGCCCGCACTTCGGCGAGTTCGTCATCGTCGAGCACGGCATACCAGGCGCGCCCGGTCGCGGAATTCAGGATCGGCACGTGCGCGCCGATTTCCATGCGGATCGGCCACGACTCGTTGGCGCGGACGCTGGCGATATAGATCATGTCGAGGCTCAGGCGGCTGCGTGTTGCCAGTCCGATCGACGTGCGCGTCGCCTTCGACAGGGCCGTCATCAACGGCGTCGCAATCTGCCGGATCAGGGACTTCGACAGGTAGATATAGCCGAGCGCAAGCACGGCGGTATCCAGCTTGTATTTCCGGCTGGCCGGCACGTAACGCAGGTAACCCAGAAACGTCAGCGTGTAGGTGAGGCGCGAAACCGTCGCTTTCGCGAGCCCGGTCCGCTGTGCGATCTCCTGGTTGCCGAGACTGCCGTCGCTGCTGCCGAAGGCGCGCAACACGTCGAGGCCACGACCCAGCGCCTCGACGAACTTCCGGTCCTCGGAATCTCCGCGGCCGCGCGGAATCATGGGGGAGTTCGACATGGCCGGCGATGATAAGGCAATCCGGACCTTGTTTCACCCTGCGGAACTGAATTCGGACTGGCAGAACGAATGAGGGTAAATTGCGCTATTCGAAGGAGACCCATTCATGCATGACGCATCCGCGCATTTCACGGTGCGCTGCCAGCAACTCACGGCAAACGGGAAGCCGCTGGAAGCGGCAACCGTGGAGCTGCCGGCGCCCGATGGCGACCAGGTGCTCATCGAGATCGATCATTGCGGTGTTTGCCATTCCGACCTGCACCTGCAGGACGGCTACTTCGACCTCGGCGATGGCCACCAGCTCGACGTCAGCGCGCAACGCACGCTGCCTCTGACCCTGGGCCATGAAATCGCCGGCCGCGTCGCCGCCGTCGGCCCGGACGCGCCGCAAGAGCTGGCAGGTGCAAAGGTCGCTGTCTATCCGTGGATCGGCTGCGGCCAATGCAAACTGTGTGAACGCGGCGACGAACACCTGTGTGACAGGCCGCGGGTGATCGGTATCAACGTCGACGGCGGCTTTGCGTCGCACGTGCTCGTGCCGCATTCGCGCTACGTGATCAGCCTGGACGGCGTGCCGGGCGACAACGCGGGATGCCTGATGTGTTCCGGGCTCACGGCTTTCAGCGCGATGCGCAAGGCGGAACGGTTTCTTGCTGCAGGGCCGCTGGCGATCGTCGGCATCGGCGGCGTCGGCATGATGGCGTTGCGCTTCGCCCGGGCGCTGGAGCTTGGGCCCGTGGTTGCGATCGATACCAGCGCGGCAGCGCGCGAGGCTGCACTGGAAATGGGTGCGATAGCCGCGATCGACCCGACCGACGAAGATGCACGCAAGGTGGTCAAGTCCGCGACTGGCGGTGGCGCCGGTGCCATCGTCGACTTCGTCGGCTCCGGCCAGTCGCTGACATTTGCACAGCGCATCGCCGCAAAAGGCGGCGGCATCATTGTCGTCGGCCTGATGGGAGGCAGGTTCACGACGCCGGTACCCCTGCTGCCATTCACGGCATTGACAATCCAGGGCAGCTACGTCGGTTCCCTGGCAAACGCGCATGACATGCTGGACATTGTGAAAAGCGGTGCTGTCGACGACATACCTGTCGTCACACGAGCACTGGACGAAGCGAATGCGGCGCTCGATGACCTGCGCAACCGCAAGGTCGTCGGCCGCACTGTGCTGCGCCCCTGATTTTGAAGAGGACTCAACAACCATGAACTCACCCGTCAGTTTCGATGTTGTCGACAACATCGGCGTCATCACGATCGACAACCCGCCGGTCAATGCCCTTTCTCATGCGGTGCGCGCCGGCATCCAGTCCGGTATCCGGGAGGCCGCGGCCATCGACGTGGATGCGGTCCTGATCATCTGTGCAGGCCGCACCTTCTGCGCAGGCGCCGATATCACGGAATTCGGCAAGCCACCGAAATCCCCGTGGTTGCCCGAGCTGGTCGACGAGATCGAGGCATCGGACAAGCTCGTGGTCGCGGCCCTGCATGGCACGGCCCTCGGCGGTGGCTTCGAGGTTGCGCTGGCCAGCCATTACCGCTGCGCCGTGGCCGATGCGGCCGTTGGACTACCCGAAGTCAAACTCGGGCTGTTGCCCGGCGCCGGCGGCACGCAGCGGACCCCGCGCCTCGGTGGCGTCGCTACCGCCGTGCAGTTGATGACGTCCGGCACACCGATGCCGGCACCACAGGCGCTCGAGGCCGGGCTCATCGACCATATCGTCGACGGGGACCTGAAAGCGGGCGCCCTTCAATACACGAAGAAACTGCTGGCAGACGGTGCACCGATCCGGCGCACGTCGGAGTTGCCGGTGGAGGCCGGTGCCGCCGAACTGGTCGCTGGGATGCGCGCCGAGGTGGCGAAGCGCGCACGCGGGCAACATGCGCCGTTACGCATCCTGGAGTGCATCGAACAGGCCGTCACGGTGCCGTTTGCCGAAGGCTACCGGCGTGAGCGTGAGCTGTTCACAGAGAGCATGCAGGACCCGCAGTCGGCGGCACTGCGCCATGTGTTTTTTGCCGAACGGAATGCGAGCAAGATCAAGGACCTGCCGAAGGACACGCCGCAGCGTGATATCGGGACGGTCGCGATCATCGGTGCCGGCACGATGGGCGGCGGCATCGCGATGAGTGCGGCCAACGCGGGCTACAGCGTGCAACTGCTCGACATCGACAAGGATGCCGTCGACAGGGGCCTGAGCGTCGTCGACCGCAATTACGCCGGCATGGTCAAGCGCGGCAAGCTGTCGGAGGATGCGGCCAAAGCGTGTCGCGAAAAGATCCGTGGAACGACGGCTTACGCCGACATCGCCGCTGCGGATCTCGTCATCGAAGCCGTATTCGAAAACCTCGACCTCAAGAAAAAGGTGTTCGCACAGCTGGACGAGACGATGAAACAGGGTGCCATCCTGGCAACCAACACGTCGTACCAGGATGTCGACGCGATCGCCGCGGCCACCGGACGGCCGCAGGACGTCATCGGCCTGCACTTCTTCAGCCCGGCACACATCATGAAGCTGCTGGAAATCGTGCGCACCGACAAAACGGCCGACGATGTCCTGGCGACATCGATGGCCTTCGCCAGGAAGATTCGCAAGGTGCCGGTGCTGTCGCGCGTCTGTTACGGATTCATCGGCAACCGGATGCTGCGTGTCTACATGCGCGAGGCACAGCTCTGCCTGCTCGAGGGCGGCACGCCGGAGAGCGTGGACACGGCTATGGAAGACTGGGGCATGGCGATGGGGCCGCTGAGCGTTGGCGACCTCGCCGGGCTCGACGTGGGCTACAAGGCCCGCGAGAGCCTGCCACCGGAAGAGCGCGGCGACCCGAAAGTCACGCGCGTCGCGGACCTCCTGGTCGAGGCGGGCAGGCTTGGGCAAAAAACCGGCGCCGGATTTTATCGTTACGATCCGGACACACGGAAGCGGATCCCCGATCCGGAAGTCGTTACGATCATCGAGCAGGTCGCAAACGAATACGGAATAGCGCGACGTGACATCGACGCGGCGGAAGTCGTGGACCGGCTGCTGTTCGGGCTGGCCAACGAGGGACTGAAGATTGTTGGCGAAGGCATCGCGCAGCGGCCCGGCGACGTCGATATCGTCTACATTTACGGCTACGGGTTTCCGGCATATCGTGGCGGCCCGCTGCATTACGCGGACTCGGTCGGCCTGGATCATGTACTGGCGAGTATCCGGGAATTCGGCAAACGCTTCGGCGCGGAGTTGTGGACCCCGGCGCCGCTACTCGAGGAACTGGTAGCCAACAAGCAGTCGCTCGCGGACTGGCAGGAGCATAACAATGGAATTTGAATACAGCGAAAAGATGCGCACAATGCAGTCGCGCGTTCGTGACTTCATGGACGAGCACATTTTCCCGAACGAAAAGCTTTACGAAGAGCAGATCGCTGCAGATCCGTGGAACACGGCTCCGCTGATGGAGGAACTGAAAAAGAAGGCCAGGTCGCAGGGCCTCTGGAACCTGTTCCTGCCGGTTGAACACGGTGACTACAGCGGCGGGCTGACGAATCTCGAGTACGCGGTGCTGGCCGAAGAAATGGGCCGTGTGCCGTGGGCGTCGGAAGCGTTCAACTGCGCGGCGCCGGATACCGGCAACATGGAAGTCATCGCCAAGTACGGCAACGACGAGCAAAAACGTACCTGGCTCGAACCGCTGCTCGCCGGCGAGATTCGATCCGGCTTCGCGATGACCGAACCGGACGTCGCCTCGAGCGACGCCACCAACATCGAAACCTCGATCGTTCGCGACGGTGACGAGTACGTGATCAATGGCAAGAAGCACTACATCAGCGGCGCCTGCCGCAACCAGTGCGCGGTATTCATCGTCATGGGCAAGACAGATCCCGACAACAAGAACCGCTATATCCAGCAGTCGCAGATCCTCGTCCCCAGGGACACGAAGGGTCTCACGATCACGCGCCCGATGCGGGTCTTCGGCAGCGACGATGCGCCCGAAGGTCATGCGGAGATGATCTTCGAGAACGTCCGCGTGCCGGTGGGCAACCTGGTTCTCGGTGAAGGCCGTGGTTTCGAGATCGCGCAGGGCCGGCTGGGACCGGGTCGTATCCACCATTGCATGCGCATGATTGGCATGGCGCAGCGCGCACTCGAGATGATGTGCGACCGGGCCAACAGTCGGGTTGCTTTTCACCGGCCGCTGATCAAGCAGCAGTCGGTGCGCGAGAACATCGCGCTCTCGTTGTGCGAAATCGAACAGGCGCGGCTGCTGACGCTGAAAGCGGCGGACATGATGGACAAGGTCGGCAACAAGGCGGCGAAGAACGTTATCGCGATGATCAAGATCACGGCTCCGCGCATGGCCTGCACGGTGATCGATCGCGCGATCCAGTTGCATGGCGCGGCGGGACTCGGCCAGGATACGCCGCTCGCACGCATGTACAGCTATGCCCGGACCTTGCGTATCGCCGATGGTCCCGACGAGGTGCACATGATGCAGCTCGGACGGGACTACGCAGCAGCACGCGTCACCAGCTGAAATTACAAACTGATACAGCATAGGCCTGATTCCGGCCGGGGTTTCGTCCTACAATGACGGCCGCGGCGGTCTGTCCGCCTCCTGTAAAACACTGAGGGTCTTCATGCCGGCCAGCTTTCGTGCCTTCGCGGCGCTGTATTTTCTCGCTCTCGCCGCAACAGCCGTGGCCGAAGCGCCAGTGCGCACCGAAACGGCCGCCACGAGGGACATTGTTCGCCAGGTTAACGTGACAGGCACGGTCACGTCGCCGCGTTCGGCGCTGTTGTCCACCGCGGTCGCCGGGCTCGTTGCCGAACTGGTCGTCGACGAAGGCAGCCGTGTCGTTGCCGGCGAGCCTTTGCTGCGGCTGGATGCGGAACTGGCGGAGCTGGAACTCGAGCGCGCAATGGCCGAGGTTCAGCAACAGGAAACTGCGCTGGCCGACGCAAGGCGGCGCCTTTCCGAGGCGGAAAAGATCGGCACCGAGCGCGGTATCGCCCGTACTGAAATCGAGTCACGGCGCGCAGAAGTTGCCGGCGACGAGGCCGCACTCGCGGCCCTGCTCGCGACCGCGCGTGTGCAACAGGCCATCGTCGAACGACACACACTGCGAGCACCATTTCCGGGTGTCATCAGCCAGCGCTTCGCGGACCCCGGCGAGTGGGTGAATCCCGGCACCGGCCTGCTGGAGCTGGTCGCAACCGAGAACCTCCGTTTCGACTTCCAGATCGCACAGGACCTCTCCGGCGCTGTCACGCCCGAAACGCCGGTCGAAGTATCGGTCGATGCGCTGCCCGGAATCTCGCTCTCCGGCCGCATCCAGACGATCGTCCCGGTAAAGAGTACGGGTGCCCGAACGTTCCTGGTGCGGGTGCTGGCAGACGATCATGCAGCCACCGATTCGTTTACCATCACGCCCGGTATGTCGGCGCGAGGCAGGCTCGTGATCGATGCCGGACGCCGCAGCGTCGTCGTGCCCCGGGACGCCATCCTGCGGTTCCCGGATGGCCGCATGACAGTGTGGGTGATCGATAATTCGGGCGAGATGCCCGTCGTTCGCGAGCAAGTCGTGCAGACCGGATTCGAGTTTGACGGCCTCGTGGAAATCAGGACCGGCCTTGCCGACGGAGACATCGTCGTCGTGCGTGGCAACGAGGCGTTGCAGGAAGGCCAGCCCGTCACCCTGCTGGACCGGAACTAGACTGCATGTTCGAGGCCATTGTAAGGAACGGCATCCTGATGACCGTCGGTGCACTGATCATTTCGGTGCTCGGCATCCTCGCGGCGTTTCGCGTGCCTGTGCAGATGATCCCGGATCTCGAAGTCCGCACCGTGTCGATACAGACATCCTGGCCGGGTGCGACGCCGCAGGACGTTGAGAAAGAGATCCTGATCGAGCAGGAAGAGTACCTGCGTACGCTGCCGAACATGCAACGGCTGGAATCTTCGGCGACCAGCGGCCGCGCAGTGATCGAACTCGACTTTCCTTTTGGCGTCGATATGACGCAGACGTTGATCGAGGTCAACAACGCGCTGAACCAGGTGCCCTCGTACCCCGAGAACGTCGATGAGCCGCGGGTTTTCGCCAATTCTTTCTCGGCCAATTCCTTCATGTACTTCGCAGTGTCGCCGTTGCAGGGGAACCCCCGCGGTCTCGACATGGACATGATGCGTGACTTCATCGTCGACAACGTCCGCACGCGCTTGTCCGGTGTGCCGGGAGTTTCCCAGGTCAATATCTCCGGCGGCGCCGAACGGCAGGTCCAGATACTGCTGGACCCGAACCGACTGGCCGATCGCCAGCTCACGATACTCGACGTGCGCGACGCGATTCGATCCCGCAACCGCGACGTGTCCGGTGGGCAGATCGACAGCGGCAAGCGCCGCTACCTGTTACGCACTGTCGGCCGCTTCGATACCGTCGATGCGCTGGAGGACCTGATCATCGCCAGGCGCGGAGACTCGTTGATTCGGCTCAGCGACGTTGCCGAAGTGCGATTCGACCATTTCGAAGTGCAGTCGCTGTCGTACTTCAACGCTGAACCGATCATCTTCATGTCCGTCAATCGCGAGGCCGGCTCGAACGTGATCGACATCAAGTACGCGATGCTCGATGCCGTTGAGCAGGTCAATGAAGAGGTGCTGCGGCCCAACGGCATGCAGGCGCATCTCATCGCCGAGGATGCCGGCTACGTCGAAGCATCGATTCGCAATGTCTGGCTTAACCTGACGCTGGGCGCGCTCTTCGCAACAGGCGTCATGTTCCTGTTCCTGAGATCCGCACGCGCGACCGCGGTCGGCGTGATGGGCATACCGATCTGCACGATCGCCGCATTCATCGGCCTGCTCGCTGCCGGCCGGACGATCAACGTCATTTCGCTTGCGGGCGTGGCATTCGCCATTGGCATGACACTCGACAACAGCATCGTGGTCATCGAGAGCATCGAGCTCAAACGACGCCAGGGACTTGATCGCTTTCGCGCCGCCGTCGAGGGCGTGCGGGACGTCTGGTCGGCGGTGCTGGCGTCGACTCTGACGACGATACTCGTCTTCCTGCCGGTATTGTTTATTCGTGAAGAGGCAGGGCAGCTCTATTCGGACGTTGCGATTGCGATCTCGGCCTCTATCCTCGCGTCGATGCTGGTCGCGATAACGCTCGTCCCAACGGCGAGCGCGCGCCTGTCGTTTGGCACAGAGAACAGGTCGCACGCGCAGGACGCTGTTCGTGACCGCTTGCTGGCATGGATTGACGGCCTTGTCGCAACGCCGAGAAGTCGCTGGACGACCATTGCCGTCACGGCCGTTGCCAGCATCGCAGTCCTCGTTCTGCTGACGCCGCCGGCGGAGTACCTGCCGGAAGGTGAGGAACCGAAGACATTCGCATCGATGAATGCACCGCCTGGCTACAATCTCGCAACGATGGCGGAGATTGGCGACGAAGTACGCAGCTATTTTCTGCAGTTTGTCGGCAACGACCCCGACCTTTTCGATAACGGCGAAACCAACGTGCCGGCGATCCGCTACCTGAACTCCAGGGTCGGCCCCGATGGCATGCGCATTATCGCGGAGCCGGTACGGACTGCCGATATCGATGCGCTGATGGATGCGATCACGGACAAGTACCGGGAGTACCCGGGCATGCGCGCATTTGCAGCACGCGGTTCGATTATCTCGAGCAACGATGGCGGGACGCGCAGCATCAACCTGGATATTTCCGGGCCGACGCTCGGCGTCATCTACAATGCGGCCCTGGCGACATACCGCCGCGCGGAAGAGGTTCTCGGCAACCCGCGAATCCAGTCCCAGCCCTCGTCGCTGACCCTGACGCAACCCCTGCTCGAGGTGCGACCCGACTGGACGCGAGCCGCCGAGCTCGGCCTTGCTGCCGACAACGTCGGCTATACCGTTGCTGCGCTGACCGACGGCGCCTATGTCGACGAGTACTTTGAAGCCGACGACAAGATCGACATGTATCTTTACGGGGCTACGGGCGGCGAAGCGGACCTCGACAACCTGGCCGGCATCCCGATCTACACACCGCAGGGCAGTGTGCTGCCGCTGGGTGCCATCGCGAGTATTCGCGAAACCGTCGACACGAATTCGATCCGGCGCATCAACGGCCAGCGCACCGTAACGCTCAACATTATTCCGCCGAAAACCGTGCCGCTCGAAGAAGGTGTCGAGATCGTGCGTCGCGACGTTGTCGGTTATCTGAGGAACACGGGCGCATTACCCGTGAGCGTCAATGTCAATATATCCGGCGCCAGTGACCAGCTCGACGCGACGAAGACGGCGCTCAGCACCAATTACCCGGTAGCGCTGGTCATCATCTTCCTGCTGCTCGTCGCTATTTTCCGGCACTGGGGCTATCCGTTGCTGATCATGACGACGATCCCTCTTGGTATTGCCGGGGGAATTGTCGGCCTGACACTGCTCAACCTCGTCGGCGCGGCCCTGCCCCTCGTCGGTCTTGCCAGCGTGCACCAGTCGTTCGACATGATCTCGATGCTCGGCTTCCTGATCCTGATGGGAACCGTCGTCAACAACCCGATACTGATCGTCGACCGGGCGGTGCAGCAAATGCGCGCAGGCAATGTATTGGCGATCGACGCGGTGCGTGAAGCCGTCGCATCGCGTCTGCGCCCGATTGCGATGTCGACGCTGACGACGATCTGCGGCCTGTCACCGCTCGTTTTCATTCCCGGCGCCGGCACCGAGTTGTACCGCGGTGTTGGCGCCATCGTGTTGTTCGGTATCCTCGGTGCAGCCGTGGTTTCCCTGACCATGCTGCCGGCGCTGACGGTTTCGATACTCGAGCGGAGTCACAACCGAAGGGCCTGACCGCGGTTGTCAGCCAGGAGAGACCTACCAGCGCGCCCGCGTGCCCCGAACGTCGATGTGCACGAACGGTCCGTGCGCGGAGGTGCTGCCGTAGACCCCGATGCCGCCGATGCGCGGGCCAAACGCACCGCGGCGTGACATGTCGTTGATAAAGTCCGCAAGCCAGCGCGCATCTTCACGATCAATGCGGCCATCCTCGTTCAGGTCGTCCATCTTGCCGTCAACCGGGGCTTCGTCGATATAGATATCGGCAGCGCCTCCCCACACGTGGCGGCTGTACTCCACATTACCGATCGCCTGGTTGTAGAACGGCGTGCGATAGCCGCTCATGATGACGAAGTTGCGGGTGGGATGCCCCGCTTCGTTCAGGCTCGCCAGGATATTCTCGAGTTTGAGTAGCAGCGACGGCCGCAGCACCACGTACTTCGGATAGCCCGATGCCTGTTTGGATACGAACTGACCGAGTTTGAAGTTCGGTGATATCGCGACGTCGGCGTTGGTGCCGGTCACCTCGATGACGCCTTCAGGCGGGAGATAAATGTCCAGTCCACGTAATGGCGTGGCCGGGTAGCTGCCGATCTGGTAACCGTTGAGCTTGCCGTTGCTCGAGACGCCGCTAACGCCAACCATCGTGAAGACGTTGATCACGCAGACCTCCCCGGTCGCATCATTGCGAATCTCGAGGATCGACAACCCTGGCTTGTCCGGCGCCTGCAGGTGTTCCTCACCCAGGTTCACTTCGCGGCCGTCCATCTTTACCGTCGCGCCGCCGACGGCGTCGACGAAACCGACGCTGATATCACTTCCCGGCATCACGTAAATTGCAAACACCGGGTAAGGAATGACGTGGCCATTAACCATCACCGGGACAGCGAGACGGGACTGGTCCGCGGCTATTACCGGGCCAGCCACAATAGCGGCACAAACGATCAGTACGGCGCGCCAGGCTGCATTCATGGTTGCTGTTCTCTCAGGGCTTCGATCAACGGGGCATCCCTGCCATAGACGTCGCGGCGAAAGGTCACCGTCCCCGACTCCAGCGAGAATGCCGTGAAATAGACAATCCGGATCGGAATTGGTTTCTTCAGGTAAAGTGTTTGTGTTTCCCCTGTTGCCAGCAGGCTGCCCACGAGGTTCCCGTCGGTCTGTCCCTCGCGTGCGAGCAGCCACTCGGCGAGCTTCTGCGGCTGTTCCAGCCGGATGCAGCCCGAACTGAAAGTGCGTTCCTGGCGAGAAAACAGCTCGCGCCCCGGAGTATCGTGCAGGTACACGGCAAACGGGTTCGGCAACATGAACTTGATGCGCCCCAGGGCATTATCCGGACCGGGAAGCTGGCGCAACGCATAGCCGAAATTGCGCGGCGTCACGCCGGACCAGTCGATGGCGTCCACGGCGACGAATACGTCACTGCCGTTCGTCTTCGCCTCGAATCCCTTCTGCGCCTGCGCCGCGGCGTCAGCCCGCAGCAGTGGCAGTTTGTCCTTGGTCGCAATGCTGTAGGGCACGTTCCAGTAGGGGTTCAGTACCAGGTACTTGATCGTCTCGGTAAAGACCGGCGTGCGCCGGTATGGCTGGCCGACGATGACATTCATGCTGAACGCGACGTGGCCATCCTCGATTGCGCGCAGTACGAATGCCGCAATATTGACGCGAATATAGGTATCGGGCGTTTCCCGTGGCAACCAGCGCCAGCGTTCCAGGTTCGCGTCGATTGTGTCGATCCACGACACCCGCGTCGCATTGAGCATCTCGAGGGTCGCATCACCGACCAGCCCGTCGGGCTCGAGGCCGGCTGCCAGCTGGAATGCCTTCACATCAGGCAGCAATTCGTCATCGTAGAGCGGCGAATACTCGCCCGGCCCCAGCAGCCTTTCCTTGAGCAGGACGATCCTGTCACTGGTTTGTCCGGGTCTGAGCAATGGTCCGGGTGGTACGTTTATCGTCACCTCGTCGTCGCTCGCAGCAATCTCGGCGCGGCGTTCGACCAGGCGCTGGTATTCCTCGTCCGTCGGCCACAACGAATCGAGCACCTCGATGACATCCAGTTCCTGTGCTGCCGCCGCGGCCAGCAGTGCGGCCGCGTCCACTTCCGGCAGCGGCACCAACCACTCGGGATCGAGGCTCGCCGGCGACACCACGCCGCGTCCCCGGTGCAGTGCCTGCGCAAGGAATGCATCGGTCAGCAACAGCTCGATCGCAATACCGGCAGGATCGGCTGCACCCTCCGCCAGTTTTTCGATAATGGACAGGTGATACCGTTGTGGCGCAAAACCATGCGCGGCCGACTGGTCTATCGCCAGCAACAACCCGGCGGCCTGCAGCTCCAGCGGTCCGCCAGGCAACCAGATCGGAGTAAAGTCCCGGTCGCGATAGACATCGGCAAGAACGGCCGGCTCGTTCAGGCGCTGACCGCCAATGATCGGCGCCGCACCGCCATCCAGGCCCTCGACAAAACTGCGAATCTCGAAATCATCGTCGCCGGGCGTTGCCAGGGCAACGCCGGCGAACAACGCGAGAACGAGGATGGCAAACGCCCTGTTGAAGCCAGGTTTATGCAAGTTCGGGAACTCCGGGAGTGCCAGGAAACGCTGACGCCGAACATTATACCCGACCAGCCCGTGCTTCCTCGTGCCCCGTCGGTACGAGTACGGTATAAAGTACGAAATCCAACAAGGAATAACAGATGCTCTTATCGAGAAGATTTTTCCTGGCCGCGTTGCTTGCGTGCCTCGGGCTGGTCGCGGCCTCGTGCTCCAGCCCGCCCGAATTTGACGTCATCATTCGCAACGGCCTGGTCATCGACGGTTCCGGCACGCCGGGTGTCGTTGCCGACGTCGGTATCAACGACGACCGCATCGCCGTGATTGGTGACCTGTCCGACTCGCGTGGCAAGCAGGAGATCGATGCCGAGGGGCTCGTGGTTGCTCCGGGTTTCGTTAACATGCTGAGCTGGGCGGTCGCCAGCCTGATCGAAGACGGCCGGGGACTGAGCGACATCGCACAGGGCGTGACGCTGGAGGTCTTTGGCGAGGGCTGGTCGATGGGACCCATCGTGGACACGCCCCAGACGAGAGCCATGGTGAAGGAATTCCTGGGTGACGAATACGAGATGCCGCCCTGGACGACCCTCGGCGAATACCTGGAGTTTCTCGAGGACCGGGGAGTCTCGCCCAATGTGGCATCGTTTGTCGGCGCGACGACGCTGCGCATTCACGAAATCGGTTTCGACGACCGGCCGCCGACAGCAGAAGAACTCGAAAACATGAAAGCGCTGACGCGCCAGGCCATGGAAGAAGGCGCCATGGGGCTCGGCAGTTCGCTGATTTACCCGCCCGCTTTCTTTGCATCAACAGAGGAACTCGTCGAGCTTGCCAAAGTGGTCGGCGAATACGACGGCATGTACATTTCGCACATGCGCAGCGAGGGAAACCGCATCGAGGATTCGATCGAGGAGTTGATCACGATTGCCCGCGAAGCCGGCATCGGCGCGGAGATCTATCACCTGAAGATGGCGGGCCAGCAGAACTGGGACAAGCTGCCCGTTGTCGTCGAGATGATCGAAAACGCCCGCGAAGAAGGCCTCGACATCACGACTGACATGTACACCTACACAGCCGGCGGCACGGGCCTGTCCGCCAGTTTCCCGCCCTGGGCCAGTGACGGTGGCCAGCAGGCGTTGCTCGATCGCCTGAGCGATCCGGACACGCGCGCGGTGATCATAGAAGCGATGCAGACCGACGCCGACGACTGGGAGAACCTTTACTATGGCGCCGGACCCGATGGCGTCTTGTTGTCATCGATCGATGAAGAGTCGATGCGCGGCTATATCGGCAAGACTGTCGCGGAGATTGCCGCCGAGCGTGAGACCGGTCCCGAGGAAACCATCGTCGACCTGGTGCTCGAGTCAGAAAACACGATCGGCGCCGTGTACTTCCTGATGAGCGAAGACAACGTCAGGGAACAGATCAGGCTGCCGTGGATGAGTTTCGGCTCGGATGCCGGTGCCGTTGCGCCCGAAGGCGAAGTGCTCGAACAGGGAGCGCATCCGCGTACCTATGGCAACTTCGCACGCCTGCTCGGCCGTTACGTGCGCGACGAAGGTGTTATTCCACTCGAAGAGGCGATCTTCAAACTTACGTCACTACCGGCGGGCAACCTGAAAGTCGCAGACCGCGGCCTGCTCGCGCCCGGGTTTTACGCCGATGTCGTCGTGTTTGACCCGGAAACGATCGCCGATCATGCGACCTTCGGGGAACCGCACCAGCTCTCCACCGGCATGGTGCACGTGTTCGTCAACGGCGAGCAGGTACTGAAAGACGGCGACCATACCGGCGCGTTGCCGGGACGATTCGTGCGCGGCCCGGGTTTCGCAGGAACCTCCGAATGACCTACTGTCTTGCCGCCTGCGTCGACGATGGCCTCGTCTTCGTATCCGATTCCCGCACCAATGCGGGGATCGACCAGCTCGGCGTGCACAGCAAGATGCACATCTTCACCGGCCTGGAGAAGCGTTTTTTTACGCTGCTGAGTGCCGGCAACCTCGCCACGACACAAGCCGTCGTGGCGCGCCTGCGCCGCGACCTCAGGGAAGGCGCAGAACCGAGTCTCGCCAGCGTTACCGGCATGCGTGACGCGGCCGACTATGTCGGCATGGTCAACCGCCAGGTGGTCGAGAAGTACGGGCGCGAAGGCGCCGACGAAGACTTCGTACCCGGTGCCGATTTCATCTTTGGCGGCCAGATCGGTGACAGGGCCCACGCGTTGTTCCTGATCTATGCGCAGGGCAACCACATTTCGTCGACGGACCTGGTGCCATTCCTGCAAATCGGGGAACAGAAGTACGGCCGGCCGATACTCGATCGAATCGTGCAACTACGCACGAAACTGGAAACCGTGGCGTTGTGCGGCCTGGTTTCGATGGATTCGACGATGCGCAGCAACGCCAGCGTCGGGCCGCCCATCGAACTCATGCTGTACCGCGCTTCGTCTTCGGCACCGCCGACTCACATCGTGTATGGCGAGGACCATCCCTATCTCAGGACGATCAGGGAATCGTGGGCCGTCAACCTGCGGCGCGCGTTCGACGAACTGCCGCCATTGTTGCTGCCCGAAGCATCAGTTCGCCTCGTCGACTCCTAGGCCGTATGTTGGGCAACGGCGCGGTGAATGAATTCCAGCTTTTTGACGACCGGGTCGGATAGCACGAACGGATAGGCGTCGGGCAAGCCCAGCGCGCGCATGATCTCGTTCAGGCTGAGCACGAGACTGATGAACCGGTCATACCAGTCACCACCCTTGTCAGTACCCATCAGCCCGGCCTCGTCCGCAACCTCGAGCACCGCCCTGATGTGCAGGTAGTGCGCCCAGCACTCGGCCCAATCTTCGGCCGGGTGTGCGCTCGCGTACGCCGAAATGTAATGCTGCCGCCAGCCCTGCGCTGGCCCGTGCTGGTAGTAAGTGTCGAGCGCGGTGTGGTAGTCGAGTGTCTCATCGCCGAAGAGCTCGCGCGCCTCATCACGGTTGTCCGCATCGACGACTTCTGCAAAATAGTAGTGACCGGATTCATGCCGCAGGTGGCCAATCAGCGTGCGCCAGGGCTCATTCATTGCCTGCCGCATTTCTTCGCGAAAGATTTCGTCAGCCTCGGCCGCATTCACCGTGATCATGCCGTCCCGGTGCCCGGTACCGACATGCAGATCGTTGACATCGGCATTGGTCCGCCGGTCTTCCTTGAAATCGAAACGCAATCTCGTGGCGTCGACCACCAGCCCGACGCTCCGCAGGTCGTATATGAGCCGGCGCTTCGCCGCCTCGAGTTTCCGCCAGCGCTCGAAGTTTTCCGGTTTACTGAGCGTCGGGATCGTCTTGCTCATCGAACAGGACAGGCAATAGGACCCTGTACGGCTTTCCCGGGCCAGCCAGTTACAGCGCACGGCGTTGTCGCGATTACCGCAGAACGGCAAGCCCGTGCCCGGTGCTTCTTCGGCCTGCATGCTGAGCGTATTGATGTCGAACGCCAGCCGCCGTCCGCAATTCGAGCAGTCGAGATTATCGAAATAGACGGGCCGCCCACAGCGACAGTGCATGCGTTTCATTTTGTATGCTGGTCCTTCATGCGGCGGGCAGGAACCAGCTGTCGACGACGACGACATGCGAGTCCCCGAGGCGCTTCTGCAACACATCCATAAAATCACTGACCGCTGCGCCATCGAGATCGCCGGGCAATGGCGATGGCACCGTTTCGGCAACGCCGCTGAGCGACCGGATCAACGGTTCGCATTTAGGCAGCGCGGTCGCCGTCTGCTTCGCCGTTTCAACGCAGGCGCTGACGGCGCGCGGGAACTGGCGGTCGTGCAGCAAGAAACTGATAACGGCGATTCCCTCGACCTGTGGCTGGCAATACTGCCGATACATCTGGAAGCCGCTGACCGACTTCAGGACGTTGGTCCACAACGTCGAACCATAGCGCAGGACCAGTCTCTCGTTCTGCTGCAGATAGGCGGCTGCGACGTCGATAATGCGGCTGGTCATGTCGGCACGTTCGAGGTTCTGGCCCAGCGTCAGGAAGTGGTACGGACTTGTATGGCTCATCGTGCCGCTGAAGATGCCATTGATCTGCTGGCAACGGCCGATACAGTCGGACAGGACCTCGAACCGGCTCTCCCCGTCGGCCGCACGTTCGAGGCTGCGGCGCGCGTACTGGTACAACTCGTTGATATTTTCCCAGGCTTCCTGCGGCAGGAGGTCGCGGGAGTTGCGGATGTTCTCGCGCGCCATATTGATCGAATAGAGCAGCGAACTGCCGCTGTCGGCATCCGACAGCAGGAACTCGAGGATCGCTCGCTCCTGGTCACGGGCGTCGAATGTCCTGTCGACGCCGAATATCTCCACCAGCTCGTGCCAGCCGACGCCGACCTCGGGAGGCAGGTCGAGCAGCAGCTGTGAATATTGCTGCACAATACGCGCCGTGTTCTCCGCGCGCTCGAGATAGCGCCCTACCCAGTAGATTCGTTCTGCGGCACGCGACAACATCAATCACCGTCCTCGACGATCCATGTGTCCTTGCTACCGCCGCCTTGCGATGAATTCACGACCAGCGACCCTTTCACCATTGCAACCCGTGTGAGGCCGCCCGCGGTCACCGATATCTGGCTGCCCTGCAGGATGAACGGCCGCAGATCCAGGTGGCGCGGCTCCAGCATGTCATCGCACAATGTCGGCGCCGTCGACAGCGACAGCGTTGGCTGCGCGATGTAGTTGCGCGGGTCCGCCCTCAGCAATTCACGAAACTTGTCGTGTTCTGCTTTTGACGCGTGCGGGCCGACCAGCATGCCGTATCCGCCGGACTCGTTGGCGGGCTTGACGACGAGATCGGCGATGTTGGCAAGTACGTGGTCGAGATGCTTCGTGTCCGAACAACGCCACGTCGGGACGTTCGGGATGATCTCGTCTTCGCCCATGTAGTAACGAATGATGTCCGGCACGTATGAATAAATGACCTTGTCGTCGGCGACGCCGGAACCCGGCGCATTTGCGAGGGCCACGTTGCCGGCACGCCAGGCACGCATCAGCCCCGGAATGCCGAGCATCGAGTCAGGCCTGAATACCTCCGGATCGATAAACGTGTCATCTATCCTGCGATAGATCGTATCGACACGCTTCAGGCCATCGATCGTGCGCATATAGACGACGTCGTCGTCGACCAGCAGGTCGCTGCCTTCAACCAGTTCGACGCCCATCGTCCTCGCAAGGTAGGTGTGTTCGAAATACGCCGAGTTGTAGACACCCGGCGTCAGTACCACGACTTCCGGATTGTCACCGGCGCTCTCCGGTGCAATCGAGCGCAGCATCGCGTTCAGGGCCGACGGGTATTCGTTGACCGGCCGAACGCGGTGGTTGCGGAATATCGACGGGAAGACTCGCTTGATGACATTCCGGTTCTCGAGCATGTAAGACACGCCGGACGGCACGCGCAGGTTGTCTTCGAGCACGTAGATGACACCGTCGTGGTCCCGCACCAGGTCGGATCCGCAAATGTGTGCCCAGACACCGTGCCGGGGCTTCGCGCCACGGCAGGGCGCAAGATAATTCCGGGAGCTGTCGATCAGCTCGGCAGGGACGACCTTGTCCTTCAGAATCCGCCGCTCGTTGTAGAGGTCATCGATAAACAGGTTCAGCGCGATCAGCCGCTGCTTCAGGCCGCTTTCTACGTGATCCCACTCGGATCCCGGCATCGCGCGCGGAATAATGTCCAGCGGCCACGCCCGGTCGATATTGTCCCCTTCCGAATAGATCGTGAAACAGATCCCCATATCGACGATCGTGCTGTCAACGGCGTGCTGGCGATCGAGGAGCTCGCCGGGCTCCATCCCGCTGAAATAGTCGACGAGGCGCCGCGCATGCGGTCTCGCATTGCCGTTTGAATCGACCAGTTCGTCGTAGAGGCCAGTGGCAGAATAGGTTTTCGGGCCAAATTTCATGCCGACTACTGTAGCAGCACCAGGGCTAGTCGTACGAATCGGGCAGGAAAAACCTCGAGTAGGTGTTTGCCGGCAGGTTCCGGAAGTCCAGTTGACCGATATCCGCAGGACCGTGCCCGGGCGCGTCGATCACGACCGCCGTTTTCGCAAGGCCCGTTTCCATGAATCCGCGCCTGAAGTGATTACGGGACTTGACGACGAAGATATCCATCGCGTCCACCGGGACTTCGGCGTGATCCAGGATCGACCGTGTTGTCACCTGGTAGCGGTCCGGCGTCAGCAACACGAAGTTGTTGTCGCCAAACGTCAGGGCCACGAGATCTGATTCGACAGCGCCGCCAATATCGTATGCACCGATGAATGACACACTGCCGTTGATCGTTGCCGGCTCGCCGGCGAGCTCCGAGGTGTGCCCGCCGATCGTAATCTCGATCGGATCGCCTACGGCAAAACCGTCCTTGACCGTTTTGATGGCGGCCTCATCTGCAATCGTCGCAACGACGAAGTTTGCCCGGTCCCGCTCGATCAATTCGCGAAGGATATGCGTCGCGTCACCCAGTCGATCCGACAGGTTTGCCAGGACCACCGGTCCATTGCCGGCGTCGAGTTCGGCAAGACCCTGCTCGACGCCCTCCGACAGCTTCGGCAGGTCGTATTCAAACTCGGCACGATGACTCCAGATGTACTGCGTCATATCGTCGGCTATTTCACTCGCCAGCTCAGGATCGCCGTTGGTCAGCGCGAACACGCTCATGCCGACGTCCGGTACGTCGGCATACGGGAAGCCCATCGCCACCGAGACATAGGCGTCCGGGCTGCGATTCTCCCAGCGTCGGGCGCGCTCCATCATGTCGCGCGGCAAGCCCTGGTGGGTGCCGCCGTACACCGTCGCGAATGCAATGTTCGGGCGGCGGACTGCGAGGACCGGATCGTAGGTGCCGCGGATCGTACGAATCAGCAAGCGCGCGGCACGCTCTCCCATCAGCCCGAAGTCGTAGTGTGGAAAGCGTTTCACGATGAGGACGATATCGGCGTACTCGGCGATTGCGGCATCTTCGTTCGCGTGCAGGTCGTAGGTTACGGCAACGGGAATATCGCCGAGCTGCTCTTTGATGCGGCGGACGAGTTCCGCCTCCGGGCGCGGTACGCCCTCGACCGCCATCGCCCCGTGCAGCGGCAGGTAGACGCCATCGAGATTGCCGATCGCCGAGAGGCGCTGCACGATTTCGCCTGTGTACTTGTCGAAAGCGCGCTGCGTGACCCAGCTACCCATGCTGCCGCCGAGCGGATCACGCACCGCATAGACGCCGATGACTTCGACGTCCCGGTACTCACTGGCAGCTTGCGTAAACGCCTGGCTGGCGCGGCCGGCCTCGAGCACTGCGTCGCCTGTGAACGGCTCGCCGTAGAATTCGAAGTGTTCGATGTCCGTGCGGCGCGGACAGAAGGTACACGTCTCCATTGCGAAGCTGGCGACGGCAATGCGGATCGTGTCATCGGCAGCTTGTTCCCGGGTGCAGGCGCCCAGGAAAAGGAACACGACCAGGGTCGCGAAGACTGAGTTTTTCATGGCGCCAATTACACCTCGTTCAGAGTGCCAGATGATATGATCGCTGACGTATGTAACCACACGGCGAGCGTTCTTGCGCCCCCGGCAAGTACCCCCAGGCGACGAAGCACAGGTAACTCATGCGCCTTCAAGACTGCCACAACACGCACCAACTTCGGGAACTGGCCCGGAAGCGACTTCCCGCACCTATTTTCCACTACATCGACGGCGCGGCCGACGATGAGGTGACGTACAGGCGCAATACGGAAGCATTCGATACCTGTGACCTGGTACCCAACGTTCTTGCCGGCGTCGAATCGATCGACATGTCGACCACGGTCATGGGGATCAAACTCGACATGCCACTGTTTCTGTCGCCGACGGCATTGCAGCGTCTTTTTCACAATGACGGCGAGATGGGGGTTGGCCGGGCTGCCGAGAAGTTTGGCACGCTGTTCGGTATTTCGTCGCTCGGAACGGTGAGCATCGAGGAAATCGGGGCCGGAATCAGGGCGCCGAAACTCTTTCAGCTCTACTACCACAAGGACAAGGGGCTGACGCAGAGCATGATCGATCGGTGCAAGGAAGCTGACTTTGAAGCCATGGCCCTCACCGTGGACACGATCGTCGGTGGCAACCGCGAAAGAGACTTGCGAACCGGTTTCACGTCGCCGCCAAGACTGACACCACGGAGCCTGTTGAGTTTTGCAGCCCACCCCGCATGGACCTACAACTACCTCCGGCACGAAAAGTTCGAACTCTCGCAGATAAAGGACTACGTCAAGGCAGGCACGAACATCGCCATATCGGTATCCGATTATTTCTCCAACATGCTGGACCAGAGCATGGACTGGAAAGCAGCGGAGGAAATCTGCAGGTACTGGGGGCGCCCGTTCGTCCTGAAGGGCATCATGTCGGTCGAGGATGCGAAGAGATCCGTCGACATCGGCGCGGCCGCCATCATGGTCTCCAATCATGGCGGCCGGCAACTGGATGGCTCACGCGCGCCATTCGACCAACTGGCCGAAATCGTCGACGCAGTCGGCGACCAGGTCGACGTAATCTGCGACGGCGGCATCAGGCGTGGCTCACATGTCCTGAAGGCATTGTCGCTCGGCGCCAAGGCTTGTTCCGGCGGTCGCTTCTACCTCTATGCGCTGGCTGCAGCCGGCCAGGCCGGCGTGGAAAAGTCCCTGGCGAATCTCAGAAGCGAGATAGAACGAGACATGAAGCTGATGGGATGCAAGACCGTAGCGGAACTCGGCCGCCACAACCTGCGATTCAGATGACAGGTGAATCGGGGGCAGCGTCCGACGCAAAGAGTCCGACAACTGTCCCCGATCTGTTCAATATGCCTGTCCTCGTCAGTTCAGCGTGGTTTCGCGATCAGTAGATATCGTGCAACGTGTTGTAGACGTTGAACTTGCCTGTCGGGGTGACCAGCTCGGGCCCCTTGATGACAGCTTTGAGTTCACGCGTCTTGTCGTCGACTATGACGATTGCTGACTCCTGGTCCTTGCCACTCCAGACCGAGAACCACACTTCGTCGCCCGCCTTGTTGTACTCGGGCTGTACGACGCGCTTCGGCCCCTCGCCGAGATCCGCCCATGCGGCGATCGGCAACACTTCGAAGCCTGCGTCCAGGTCGTTGATGTCGAACACGGCAACGCTCTGGCTGAAAGACTCGTCCGGGTTGAGCGGCGCATCGACCCAGAGGTTCGAGGAACCGGGATGTGACTTGACGAACAGTGAGCCACCCCCCATGCCCTGCAGCACGCGTACCGTTTTCCACGCGGCGTCCGGGTGACCTTGCGGATCGGTGCCGAGGAACGTCACATTGGCATTACCCAGTGCGCTCGTAACCCAGACCGGACCGAACTTCGGATCGACCAGGTTGGCGCCACGGCCGGGATGCGGTGTCTTGGTTACGTCCGGCAACGCGACCAGTTTGCGTTCCCTGGAGTCGACCACGGCGATCTTGTCCGACTGGTTGGCCGCGGTCAGGAAGTAACGCTTGGTGCTGTCCCATCCGCCGTCGTGCAGGAATCTGGCGGCACCGATGTCGGTTACCGACAGCGAGTCGATATCGCTGTAATCGACCAGCAGGATATGCCCGGTCTCCTTGACGTTGACGATGAAGTCGGGGTGCTCGTGCGACGCGACAATCGCCGCCACGCGAGGCTCCGGGTGGTATTCCTGTGTATCCACGGTCATGCCGCGCGTGGAAACGATTTGCAGCGGCTCGAGCGTGTCGCCATCCATGATCACGAACTGCGGTGGCCAGTAGCTGCCGGCGATCGCGTACTTGTCCTCGTAACCCTTGTACTTGGACGTCTCGACCGAGCGCGCCTCGAGACCGACCTTGATCTGGGCCACCGTCGTCGGCGGGTCCATGTAAAGATCGACCATATTGATCAGCGCGTCACGGCCGATCGTGAATACGTAGCGACCCGACGCCGACACGCGCGAGATGTGCACGGCGTAGCCGGTATCGATAATGCTGAAAATCTCCTTGGTATCGCCGTCGATGAGCGCCACTTGCCCCGCGTCGCGCAGCGTGACCGAGAACAGGTTCTCGAGATCGACGTCGTGTTGCGGCGACGTCGGCCGGTCTTCCGGCGGCACCAGGACTTTCCACGTGGCCATCATGTCGGCCATGCCGAACTCCGGCGGCGCCGGCGGTTCCTGTTGCAGGAAGCGCGCCATGATGTCGATCTGTTCCGGCGTCATCTCGCCCGACGTGCCCCAGTTCGGCATGCCGGCCGGTGAACCGTAGTTGATCAATGCCTTAAGGTAATCGGTACCCTTGGCGCGGGTGATGTCCGGCGTCAACGGCTTGCCGGTGGCACCCTTGCGCAGGACCCCGTGGCAGCCGGCGCAGCGTTCGAAGTACAGCTGCGTTGCGACGGTGAATTCAGCCTCGCTCAGGATCGGGCCTTCGACATCCATCACCTGGCGGGCCTCGCCAGGCGACATCGCGATCGGCGCACCCTCGTATTTCAACTCACCCTCGGTGGTCCCGACGTGACGCTCGCCGGCGGCACGATCTTCGGCGCCCAGCTCCCTGCGTATGGCGGCAACTTCGTCGACGCTGACAGCCGCGAGGTTATTTCCCCAGGAAGCGAAAACATAAGACAACGCGGCCGCGAGATCCTCGTCCGGCAGATGGCCGAGACTCGGCATCACGCCGTTATATTGCTCACCATTCACAGTGATCGGTCCCGACAGGCCAAACAGCGCGGCGCCAATGACCCTGCGCCGGTCGCCCTGCAGGAAATCGGAGCCGGCCAGCGGCGGGAAAGCGCCCTTGAGCCCTTTACCATCCGGCTGGTGGCAGGCGGCACAATTCGCATTGAATACGACCTGGCCCCTTGCGACCAATTCGCCGGCAGACGCCGCGGCCACTTCGGCGTCGTGCACGACGGTGTCGGCAGCGCGGGAATCTGCCGGCTCATCCTGCCCGCAGGCCAGAAGCGTCAGGGCCGTGAGAAACATCGCCAGGTGCGGACGGAATTTTCGGAATGTCATGACATGTACTCCCTTACCAGGATCTACCAATTGAAATTCATACTCAACGACACGCTGCGCCCGGCTCTTGCCAGGTATGGCAGCATCGGGTCGTCCGGTGACAGGCCGCGCACATCAGCCCAGTGCCAATAGCGGCGGTCCGTCAGGTTGAGCAGACCGGCGCGGATGTTCATACGCTCACCGAGCTGCTGGAAAAAGTAGAGATCGAAGGCTGCATAGCCCGGCGCTTTGAACAGCTCGCCGCCGGATTCGTCGAGGCGCGACGCGGCGTCGGTGAGCAACGCCTTGAGCTGCAGCTGGCGACGCTCGTCGACTGACCGCCACGACAGGCCGACGACGGCCTGCGCCGGGCTGACCGAGTTGATCGGCGTGTCGTCTTCCCGGTTCGTGCCTGTTGCGAGGAAAGCCGCAACGTCGAGTCGCAATGGGCGCCGGTCGCCGCCGAAGAGCCACGTTAACGTGCCCTCGACGCCGTCGATTGTGGCGGCCTCCAGGTTGCGCGACTGGAACAGGATGCGTCCCGACTCCGGATCGACGCCAAGCCGCACCTTGGTTTCGATGAAATCTTCGTAGTGGGTACGGAATACCGCGAGCCGTGCATCCACGTCGTCGGTCACGACCCGCATGCCCAGTTCGAAACCGTCGGAGGATTCGGAGCGCAGGTCCGGATTGGCGATGGCGCGGATGTTGAACAGCGGGATGTCGAGCCCGATGTTCGCGTCGGAGTATGGCGGTGCCCGGAACCCGTGCGCGTACTGCGCGTAGATATCGACCGCCGGTCCGGCCTGGTAAATCAGCCCCAGCTTGGGAGAGACGTCGGCTTCGTCCAGTGACACCGGACTGCTCGAGGGGTTGTCCTCGACATAGACGGCATCGGGACGAGGCGTGAGTTCAAAGCGATCGACGCGTACGGCGGCAATTACGACCCAGTCGCCGAATGACATCGAGTCTTCGACATACAGGCCGGACTCGACCGTGTCACTGACCGGGAAATCCCTGAGCGGAAATTCCTCGCCAAGCAGGGTGCTGGTCTGGTCACCGGTGGCCAGCGTTGTCTGCAGCCCGTCGCGATATTCGGCAAACGTGTGATTACGGTACTCTGCGCCGAAGCCCAGCCTGTGGGTAACGCGGGATCCCTGGACCAGTTTCTGCAAATTGAGCTCGATGCCCGCCGTGTCCTGATCGAACCTGAACAGCCGGTCGATGCTGACCGGCGTTGTGGCGTTGGCACGCTCGTCCAGCGTGTACTGCTCGATCTCCGTGCGGCGCAAATAGACCGTGGCGGTACCCTCGTCATACAGTCCGCCCGGCTCCCCGAAGCCATAGGCGATACTCGCAAGCTGCATGCGCGAACTGTCGTCGCCTTGCAGTGCCGTAGTCGAAGCGTAGCGGCCTGTCCCCAGCAGCGAGCGTATTTCTGACGTAGTGTCCGAACCCTGGCTGATCAGTGACGCTCGCCATGTTCCCCCGCGCCGGTCCTCGATGACGACCTTACCGAGAAACGTGCCGCGCGTGTAGTCGCGGCGGTCCATCGCGGCATTCGCCGCGGCGGAGTCAGGTTGTTGCCCGTCGCGCCAGCTTGCGCCGAGCAGGACGCCGCGGTCCGGGGCGCCGAAAGAAACCATTGTCTGTCCCTGGAAGCTCGCGTCGGCGCCGCGCCATGTCAGGAGTGCTTCGCCGTCGCCAATGTC
>Ga0210081_1000031_pt1 | contig 34161 bp, 31 predicted proteins | sample White_ThreeSqA_D_FD_185589 | JGI IMG/M metagenome (GOLD analysis project Ga0210081, IMG submission 185589) | Wetland microbial communities from the San Francisco Bay, California, USA, that impact long-term carbon sequestration -... | ecosystem: Environmental > Aquatic > Marine > Wetlands ...
TTCTGGGGTGTCATGATCATCGGCCTGTCCGGCCTGCTGCTCTGGTTCCCGGGCTTCTTCACGAGCTTCCTGCCAGGCTGGACGCTGAACGCCGCTTACGTGATTCACAGCGACGAAGCGTTGCTGGCGACAGGCTTCATCTTCTTCTTCCATTTCTTCCATACGCACTTGCGGCCGGAAAGCTTCCCGATGGACCTCGTTGTCTTTACGGGCAAGATGTCGCTCGCGCGATTCAAGGCGGAACGCCCGCTCGAATATCAGCGGCTGGTTGAAAAGAACGAACTCGAGGATTACCTTGTCGAGGCACCGACGCCGAAAGAACGCCGGGATGCCTATATTTGGGGCTCGATCTTCCTGACCATCGGCATATTGCTGGCGATAGGGATCGTCTGGGCCTTGCTGACGCATTAGGCTGACAGGTAACTGATTCAGGCAACTAACTACAAGAACCAGGGGAAAGCTTTGTTCAGAAACTTCTTATCGTCCATCACGCACAATGCCATCAGCCTGGTGGGCACGGCGCTCGCGATAGCGGGCCTCGTGCTCATCGTCACGTTGTTCGCGATGGAACAACTCGGCTTCGAGGGCGGGCCGTATATCGGCATCATCACCTACCTGATCCTGCCGATGGTTTTTGTTACCGGCCTGATCCTGATTCCGGTAGGCGCTGTCCTGTATCGACGCAAACTGCGGCGCATGCCCGGTGGCGAGAGCACGCCGGCGTTACCGGTTTTTGACCTGAACGATCCCAAGACCCGTCGCTGGATGCTGATTCTTCTCGGCGCCACGATGGTCAATATCGTTATCGTCGCGAGCGCAACCTACAAGGGCGTGCACGTGATGGAATCGGTCGAGTTCTGCGGCCTGGCCTGCCATTCGGTCATGGAGCCCGAACACACAGCGCACGCACGTTCGCCACATTCGCGCGTTGCCTGTGCCGAATGCCATATCGGTCCCGGAGCAGACTGGTTCGTCAAATCGAAGCTCGACGGCGCCTGGCAGCTGGTATCGGTCGCCTTCGACCTGTACCCGCGGCCCGTGCCGACGCCATTGCACGACCTGCGCCCGGCGCGGGAAACCTGTGAGCAATGCCACTGGCCGACCAAGTTTGTGGGCGACAAGCTCAAGGTCATCAACCACTTCGAAGACAACGAGGAAAATACGCAGCTGACGACGGCCCTGTTATTGCGGGTCGGTGGCTCCAATGCCAGCGGCGCGCATGGCATCCACTGGCATGTCGATCCCGATGTCAATATTCGCTATCGCTCGGACGAAACGCGCGAAGAAATCTACGACGTCGAGTTCACTCACAGAGATGAGGAAACGGTCGTCTTCTCCGACCGCAAGGCACCGGAGGAAGGCGGCGTCTGGCGACAGATGGACTGTGTCGACTGCCACAACCGGCCATCGCATATCTACCAGTCGCCGGGGCCCGCGGTCGACCGCGCAATTGACACCGGCCTGATCGACAGGTCGTTGCCATTCGTGAAGCGCGCGAGTATGAGCGCGATCGAGGTCGAATACGAGTCGCACGACGCGGCCCGCGAAGCGATTACCGACCAGCTCACGGCCTTCTATGCCGAAAACTATCCGGAGCTCGCGCTGGAACGTGCGGACGACATCAACGCGGCGGCCGAAGCGCTTGGCGACATTTATTCGGTTAATGTATTTCCCGGCATGAATGTCTGGTGGGATACCTATCCGAACCACATCGGGCATGAGCAGTCGGATGGCTGCTTCCGTTGCCACAAGCGCAGCATGCGCAGCGAAGACCGCCAGCAGATTTCGGCTGAGTGCGATACCTGCCACGTGCTGCTTGCCGAAGAAGAGGAAAATCCGGACATCATGTCCGTATTGCGACCGGAATGAACGAAGCAATCACCAGTCCAGCCAGGCGCCAGTTGGTCTACGAGATCATCAGTGGTGCCACCGGCCTGGTGCTGGCGTTGTTCATGTGGGGACACGTCGTACTGGTTGGCTCTATCCTGACCGGTGAGCGCGGCTTCGACTGGCTCGCGACGATGTTGGAGGATTACTTCATCGCGCAGCCGACGGTCGTGGCGATATTTACGCTCTTCCTGGTACACGCCGCGTTTGCCGCGCGCAAAATTCCCGCGCAAATGCGTGAGAGAAAGCGGCTGATCGCACTGGCGAAGGGCCTGCGCAACTCGGGACGTGAACACGTTGCCACGCGCACCGAATACTCACCGTTCCGGCCTCACCTGGAGTCGATGCTGTGGGTCTGGCAGGTACGCACCGGCATGGCAATGCTGGTGCTGGGCGGTTTTCACCTGATCCTGATCAGCATGGACATCTTCACGCCGCTGTATGGAGCGCATGCCGGCATCGAGGCGATCACGTCAATGGCGCGCGTGCAGGCGGGCCTGTGGCTGCCGTACGGCATCCTGCTGCTGTGCGTCGAGTTCCATGCGAGCGTCGGGTTGTACCGCCTGGCAATCAAGTGGGGCGCCGACCTGTGGTTGTCGCGCCGTGCGATGCACCTTATCGAACAGGTGATCTTCTGGGTCATCCTCGTCATCGGCGGTCTTACGCTCGTCGTCCTTGCAGGCTGGGTCGAGCCACCACTGGCATTCCTGATCGACGGTGCAACCTGATGAGCTCGAAGCTGATAACGACAGACGTGCTGGTGATCGGCGGCGGACTCGCCGGCGAGCGCTGCGCGATCGAAGCGGCAGCGGCTGGTCACGACGCGCTGATACTGTCCCTGGTGCCGCCGCGGCGCAGCCACAGCTGCGCGGCGCAGGGCGGCATGCAGGCGGCGCTCGGCAACTGCGTCAAGGCTGATGGCGATAATCCCACGATCCACTTCCTCGATACGGTTCGCGGTTCGGACTGGGGCGCAGACCAGGAAGTTGCCACGATATTCGCCGAGGAAGCGCCGATCGCGGTGCGCGAGCTGGCGCACTATGGCGTGCCGTGGACTCGTGTGCGGGGCGGCAAGAACAAGTATTTTATCAAGGGCAAGGAAGTCGAAATCGACGAGCCGCTGGAGAACGATGGGCTGATCACGCACCGTGACTTCGGCGGCACCGCCAAGTGGCGTGCCTGCTACGCTGCGGCCGGCACCGGCCACGCAGCACTGTATGCCGTCGACAGCGAAGTCGTACGGCTCGGAATTACGGTTCGCGACCGCACTGAAGCCGTCTCCCTGATTCATGATGGGACGCGCTGCATCGGCGCGGTCGTCCGGGACCTGCGTAACGGCTCGTACTTCGCGGTGATGGCCAAGGCGACCGTGATTGCCACCGGCGGCTACGGTCGCATCTACGGGCAATACACGAGCAATGCGGTCATCAACGAGGGCACTGGCGCGTCAATTGCGCTGGACACGGGTATCGTGCCGCTGGGGAACATGGAAGCGGTGCAGTTCCACCCGACGACCCTGACGCCAAGCGGCATCCTGGTGACCGAAGGCTGCCGGGGCGATGGTGGCTACCTGCTCGACAAGAACATGCATCGCTTCATGGTCGAAGCGGAGCCGGTGAAGCAGGAACTGGCGAGCCGCGATGTCGTATCGCGGCACATGGCGCAATGCATGCGTGATGGCAATGGTGTCGACTCTCCCTATGGCCCGCACCTCTGGCTGGATATCCGGCACCTCGGCGAAGAACACTTGCGGACCAAGTTGCTCGAGGTCTGGGACATCTGCCGCGACTTTGTGGGCAGGAACCCGGCCAGGGACCTGATCCCGGTGCGGCCGACACAGCATTACTCGATGGGTGGCGTGCGCGTGAACAAGGACGGCCAGGCTTACGGCCTGCTCGGCCTGTATGCGGTGGGCGAGGCCGCTTGCTGGGACATGCACGGGTTCAACAGGCTCGGCGGCAACAGCCTGGCTGAGACCCTGGTCTCGGGACGCCTGATCGGCGCCAGGGTGGCCGAGTTCGCATCCGGCATGACGCTCCGCACCGACACCGGCGTTGCTTTCGATGCGCTGGCAGCTGCCGAGCAGAAAGCGAAATCCTGGCTTGCGCGCAGCGGTAGCGGCCCGAGCATCTACGATATCCGCGATGCGATGGGCGAGACAATGATGCACAAGGTCGGCATTTTCAGGACCGGCGAGGAACTTGCCGAGGCCGTCAGAGATCTCGGGCAGCTGCTGGACGATTGTGACAATGCGGTCTTGCGTTGCAAGGATCCGGGGGTCAACCCGGAACTCGCATTTGCGCTGCGCTTGAAGGGCATGTTGCGCCTCGCGATGACGGTGGCGAAAGGCGCAGAAGCGCGTACCGAGAGTCGCGGCGCACATTACCGCACCGATTTCCCGTTGCGTAACGACCGCGACTGGATGAACAGGACACTCGTGCGCTGGGGCGCGGATGAGAGCGATCCGACGTTCAGCTACGAACCGACCGGCATCGTCGACCTGCCGCCTGGCCATCGCGGGTACGGCAGCGATGAGCGTATCGAAATGACGGAATCAATCGAGGCGTACAACGAGACGGTGCATAAAGAACAGACTCGTCATGGCCGTCTTGAAACGGTCGAAACAATGGGTAGCCGCCTGCGCCGCGGCGCGTGGCAAAGTGTCAGCGGGTGACAATTCATGAGTGACGGGCAGGCAGCACGCCGATTGCAGTTCGAAATCTTTCGCTTCAATCCCGAAGACAAGGACTCGAAGCCGCACACGGATACGTTCGAGATCGACGAAACGCCGTTCATGACGCTGTATATCGCGCTCAACGTGATTCGTGAAAAGCATGATCCCGGCCTGCAATTCGACTTTGCTTGCCGCTCGGCGATCTGTGGTTCCTGCGCGATGATGGTGAATGGCCGTCCGGCGCTGGCCTGCCGTACGCTGACTGCCGACCTGCCGGAGAAGATCCACCTCTACCCGCTGCCGACGTTCAAGCTGATCGGTGACCTGTCGGTCGATACCGGTACCTGGTTCCGGGAAATGGCCGAACGTACCGAGGCCTGGATCCACGAGCGCCTGCCATTCGACCCTGAGGCCGAAGAGGAGCGCATGAGCGACGATATTGCGGCGGCAATCTATGAAGGTGACCGCTGCATCGAATGCGGCTGCTGCGTCGCCTCCTGCGGCGTGGCGAACCTCGACAGCGAATTCCTTGCCGGTGCCGGCCTGAACCGGGTTGCGCGCTTCATGATGGATCCGCGCGACCAGCGCAGCGATACCGACTGGTTCGAGGTCGTTGCCGGCGACAAGGGCGCGTTCGGCTGCGTCGGCATGATGGCCTGCGCCGATGTCTGCCCGAAGGAACTGCCACTGCTTGAGGTTTATGCGTACCTGCGGCGCAAGATGCTCGGCGCGGCCCTCGCCAAGAACGACGACTGATTCCCCGATTCCGGGTACTTCCGATGCCGGCCATCGCTGCCGGACGCCCGCGCACTTTGTGATTTGCGATGTGCGCCTACGGCTATTACGTATTTATGATGTTTTGGTGCTCTGGTTCTAATGCTCGTGGGGACTGCCGCAGCGCCTGGAAGGAAGAACCGACAAGAAAATTAATTGGTGCGCTGTCGACAAGTTCGATTCTGGTTTCGTTCGAAAGAACGACTGGAGTGTCAGGTTATGAAGCGGCACGTACTGCACCCGTTATGGGTAGCGATCGGATTGGTAGGGCTGATACTGCTCGCAAGAGTATTCATGGTGCCGGACGACTTCGGCGTGCATGGCCCGAGTTTCACCTACAACTATTACCGCTTGAGTAATATCCAGGAATGGAAAAATTTCCCGGTCAAGTATCGCGGTAAAGAGTCCTGCGCCGAATGTCACGAAGACAAGATACGCATGACTCGGCGCTCACCGCACAAGCGGATAGAGTGCGAAAACTGTCACGGCCCCGCCCTTGACCACCCAGACGACATAGAATTCCTCCCGACCAACCAGGACCGGGCATTGTGCCTGCGTTGCCACGCATCCCTCGAGTATCCGAACAATGCGAGGTCGGACTTGCCGGCGATCGTCGATCGCCACCACAAGCGCAATCGCGCATGTGTCGATTGCCACAATCCGCACAACCCGAGGGAGGATGCCGAATGAGCTGTTCGCGAAGACAATTCCTGAAGGACGTTGTCGGTGGCGGCCTGGTGGCGGCACTGCCGGCGAGTGCATTTGTATTTATCAGCAGCGACGAAGCGAAAGCTGCATTGGCCGAAACGAAAGTGCGGTGGGCATTCCTGGTCGACACGACGAAGTGCACAGGTTGCGGGTTCTGCGTCACGGCGTGCAAGAACGAAAACGAGATTCCGTTCGATGCGCCGGTTACGCGTACCTGGGTGGAGCGGTATGTCGTGACCAAGGATGGCCAGACCCACGCAGACTCACCTATGGGCGGGAGAGACGGCTTCACGCAACGCGAAATTCACGGACAGGAAATCGAGCCCGAAGACATCGACAAAGCCTACTTCGTGCCGAAGCTCTGCAACCAGTGTGACAATCCAGCCTGTGTGCAGGTCTGCCCGGTAGGGGCCACCTACCAGACGCCTGACGGCGTGGTGCTGATTGACCGCGAATGGTGCATCGGCTGCGGCTACTGCATCATGGCCTGTCCCTACGGCGTCCGTTTCTTCCATCCCGTGAAGAAGGTCGCCGACAAGTGCAATTTCTGCTACCACCGCATCACCAAGGGCCTGCAGCCTGCCTGCGTGCAGAGTTGTGCGTTCGGCGCGAGAAGGATAGCCAACCTGAGAGATCCGGACGACCCGGTAACGAAGATCATTACGACGGAACGCGTGGCCGTGCTGAAGGATGAGTACGGCACCAAGCCGAATGTCTTCTATATCGGTCTCGACGAGAACGTGAGGTGATCTCATGAATGAAGAAATTATCGTTCACGGTGTCGAGTGGACCGTCAAGGAACTTTTCGTCTACCCGAACGAGTACATTTACTGGAGCATCCAGATTGTCATGTATCCGTACATGACCGGCCTGGTCGCGGGCGCGTTTGTACTGTCGTCGCTGTACCACGTTTTTGGCCAGGAGCAGTTGAAGGACATCGCGCGATTCTCGCTCGTGTTCTCGCTGGCACTGCTGCCGGTCGCGGCCTTGCCGCTGCTGCTGCATCTGCAGCAGCCGACCCGGGCCATGGAGCCATTGTTGACGCCGCACTTCACGTCGGCAATTTCAGCGTTCGGTATCGTCTTCACAACCTATGCACTTATTGTCCTGAGTGAAATCTGGTTCGTGTACCGCGAGTACTTCGTCAACCAGATCTCTGTCCTGAAGAATGCACGGGGTTTCTGGAATCGTGCACGGCTGGTGGTTTACAGGATCCTGACTTTCGGTGCACATGATCTCAGCGAGGAAGCGCTCAGGGTCGATCACAAGGCGGCCAAGATCCTGGCCGGCATCGGTATCCCGGTGGCGTGTTTCCTGCACGGCTACGCCGGTTTCATTTTCGGCTCTGTAAAGGCGAATGCACTGTGGATGTCACCGTTGATGCCGGTCATCTTCATCATGTCGGCTGTCGTGTCGGGTATCGCGCTGTGTATGCTGACATACATCGTCATCATGGAATTGCAGGCGTTTCGCCTGCGGCGTTCCGGCAGCGCATCCCAGGCCGGCGAGGTCAAGGGCGCCGAGTCCGAAATCATCACCCAGGCTGCGCGCTACCTGCTCGGTTTCCTGGTCGCGGCTATCAGTCTCGAGTTGCTGGACCTGATCTTCCGCGGCTACACGGCGATGAAGTCATGGGACATTCTCCGCTCGGTAATGTACGGCAAGGACTTCGTCAACATCTTCGTGCTGCAATACACGCTGGGCAACCTGGTGCCCTTCATCCTGCTGCTGCTGCCCGGCCGGACGGTTCGGCGCACGGTGCTGGCATTGGTGCTCGTGTTGTTCGGCGTATTCATGATGCGCTGGAACGTCGTGATCGGCGGCCAGGCATTCTCGCTGTCTTTCTCCGGCTACATGCATTACCACATACCGGTAATCCCACACAGCCTTGAGACGTTCAAGGAGGGCCTGTTTGGCGCCTTGACCGTTGCTGCGACGCCTTTTGTCCTGTTCTGGCTCATCAACAAGTTTGTGCCGTCGTTACGGAGGGTTCCGGGAGAGACGTAGTGATCGACCGCGTCGCCGATCTGGAGGCACGCCTGGCTGCGGTGGAGCAGAGGCTTGCCGTACTGGAAGGAGATCAGGGGCAGTCTGCGGTCCGTGACTACAGTGCGACGGCAGACGTACCTGGTGACGGGTTTGCCGCCATTGCCGCGACCCATCTTGGCCGCGTACTGCTGATCTTCGGCGGCGCGTACCTGCTGCGCGCAATGACGGACTTCGGTTTCGTGCCAACAGGCCCGGGCCTGCTGATGGGCGCTTCCTACGCATTGTTCTGGCTGTACATGGCATTTCGCAAGAGCGGCGCAGACGGGCAACAGACGATCGCAACGTTCTCCGGAGGCACGTCAGCGGTGTTGGCGTTGCCATTGCTGTTCGAAGCAACGACCAAGTTTGCGCTGCTGTCTGGCCCTTCCGGGGTCGTTGCGCTGATCGTGTATTGCGCCCTGGCGTTCTGGGTTGCGGGCTCACGTAATCTCAGGATTCTCGGCTGGCTGGTTACTGCCGGCGGCATCGTCACGGCGCTGGCCCTGCTCATCGCGACGCACAGCGTACTCGGCGTAGCCACGTTTCTGCTGTTGTCCGGGTTTGCGACTCTGCGGTTGTTTACCTGGCGCCAGTGGATGGGAATCAGATGGCTCGGGGCGCTCGGGGCGAACGTAGGCGTCATCGTCCTGATCGTTCTGGGTCAGAGTGATCAATGGCTGATCGACACGCGCGTCGCGTTCATCTTTGCGTTCGTCCTGCTGGTCGTTTACCAGGCCGAATTCGCATTCGGCACGCATGTAAGCGACCGCCTCATCGGCGTCTTCGAGGCCGTGCAGTCAGCGTTTGCCGGAGTTATCGCTTTTGTTGCCGCGGGGATGGCGGTCCGTTCGGGGCAGCTTCAGATCGGTGTCGCCGGCGCGATCGGTCTGGCGCTGGGCATCGGCGCTTACGCGCTCGCGCTGACCCACGATACACGGGAACATCATTATCGAAACTTCCCGTATTACCTGACTATCGGGCTGGTACTCGTTGTTGCCAGCAGTGCAGTACTGTTGCCCCTGGCCTGGGCGTCGGCATGCTGGGCGTTACTGGCCGTAGTCATGGCGTGGGCCAGCGGCCGCACCGGCTGGGTGAACCTGAGCCTGCAAAGCACGATGCTGTTGCTGGCCGCCGGCGTGAGTTCCGGGTTACTCGCAACCAGCTTGCACGCCTTGATCGGCGGTGCCGGAGAAGGTTGGCCACTCGCCGTCCCGTCTCACTCGGGAATTGCGCTGGCTACCGTGGCGTGCCTCTTTATCGCGGTTGCGCAGAACTCGGAGCGCTGGGGCGTACTGGCCGGCCTGCCACAGCTCGTCGTGCTGGCGTTGTCGGTATGGGAGGTGGGTGGCCTTTTCATTGCTTACACGGCGCCGTGGCTGGCAGGCACCGGCACAGAGGCGCCCGATCCCGCGATGCTGGCCGCGTTGCGCACCGCAGTCCTGTCCGTGGCTGCTGTAACGCTCGCGTTCTCGAGTCGCTACGAGCGCTGGCCCGAGGCACGTTGGCTGGTGTACCCGGTGCTGGTACTCGTCGGTATCAAGTTATTCCTTGAAGACTTTCCACACGGACATGCCGCGACCTTGTTCGTCGCACTGGCGTTCGTCGGCAGTGCACTGTTGCTGGTTGCCAGGTTGTTGAAGCGACAGACTTCCGTAGGGGAATAGACACAGCTGCCGGAATGCTACGCACGCTTATTTGAGGGCTGCTTTGGCCATAAGCGGGTCGTTCTAGAACTACTCGGTCGGCAACGGCAAACCTTGAAGTCGAAGGAACGATAGCTCGTTAAAGTACCCTCGCTGGAACACGATCTTGTTTCAACTACTTCACGAGGCTCCATACTCAATAGTCCTCCAGGTAACGCTTGATTTAACCATGGCTGCAGAGCGCCAGTGCCAAGCATGCAAGCTTAGCAGAGTGCGGTCACTCGAACAGCCGGGACACGCTGTCCTGTACAGCCTCTCGAACGCAAGAGATCATCGGGATGATTGACTCGTTGATCGAAGATCATGCATGACTGATCGGCAGTGATTGAATAGACCGGCCCGTAGACCGGCTGCGGCTCCGGCTCTGCTGAGACTTCCGCCAGGATTAGGTAGAATCGTCGCCTGATGACCACACGTGGATTGTTCCGGATCAGAAGCAATTTTGATCAACAAACAACAGGAGAATACCCATGAACCATGAGCAGCCTGGTGACCCGACAATACCTGAATCTTCGGCAAATACCGACTGTGAAACCATAACAATGAGCCGGCGCGACTTGTTGTCGAGTGCTGGTGCAGTTGGTGCATTGCTTGCGGGCGGACTGGCATATGCTGCGGATAATCCCGGCCATGACCATGCCAATCACGCGCCACGCAACGCGGATGCTCTCGACGCCGCAAATCAATGTTCCGAAGCAGCGCAACTCTGCCTCGCACACTGCCTTGTTGCATTTGAAGAGAATGATACTACGCTGGCAACTTGCGCCCGAAGTGTTCACAACATGGTCTCCCTCTGCGACGCGTTTGCGGCACAGGTCGCCGGCAACTCAAAATACGTAGGGGGCATAGCCGGCGTATGCCGAGCGGCATGTGAGGATTGCGAAAAGGAGTGTCGCAAACATGCGGATGACCACGTCGAGTGCAGGCAGTGCGCAGACGCGTGTGCCGAGCTGATTTCGGCGATCGATGAAATCATAACTTAGTTGGCACTGCCTTCTGGTCGTAACCAGGAAATCGCCTGGAATTGGCGAGATTGGCCGGTAATGTCCTGGAACAGGCGCCGCAAAGAAGCTCGCGGTAAACGGCAACACTACAGGAGCTGGACACATGCACCGAAGTCGTTTGGCAGGCTTTATTATTGATTGCCAGGTCGATGATATCGGCCCGGCTGCCGATTTCTGGAGCGAGGCGTTAGGTTACCGCCGCAGGCAGTCGACCGACCCGGCCGACCAGAATTATGTGCTTCTGGATACCGGCCCGGATGAACTGCATATCGAACTGCAAAAGGTGGAGCATCCCAGTCGTGTACACGTTGATATCGAAACCGACGATATTGAAGCGGAGGTCAGCCGACTGGAGAAGTTGGGGGCGAAGCGCATCGAACAGATCAGGACGTGGTGGGTAATGGAGGCTCCTACGGGCCAGCGGTTCTGTGTTGTCCGTCCACAGCGATCCGATTTTTCCGAGAAGGCCAATCGGTGGGAGAAATAGAACCCGGTCGCCTGAGTTAACCCTTGGCAAGAACCTCGAGGGCGCGCAGTACGTCGCGGCGACTGATCTGGCCAACCAGGCGGTTGCGTTGCATGACCGGGAAGCGGCGGAAACGCGTATCGAGAAAGACCTGGGCCAGGTCGACGATGCTCATCTCGGCGTCGACAGTCTTTACGCCGTCGGTCATGTAATCGGCTACCGGTCCGCCCCAGTCGCCGTGATAGCCCGCGTGCAGCGCGATCTTCAGACAGTCGAGCTCGGATAGCATGCCGATCAGGTTGCCCTCGTCATCGACGACAGGCGCACCGGCGATGCGATGCTTGACCAGCAGGCTGACCGCATCGAGCACATCCATGTCCGGTTTGAACGTCACCAGGTTGCGCGTCATGTAGTCCTTGACGAGAACGGATTTGATGCTCATGCGGATTCTCCATCTTCTCTTGCACGTTTGTTACGACATTCGCCTTTGCCACTGCACAGCTCGCAACCGCCGCCGTTCAGGCCGCCGCAACTACCGCTGATAGCCTTGCGACCGTTCATTACGCCGATGCTCATGCCGGCGATAACGAGCAGGAGCACGAGGAAGCTGAAAAACAGGGTCAATATCTGGGAGCTCATGATTCACTCAACAAGTCGAAGTTCGAAGTCGTCAATTCACGGATTCCGGTCGGGTTGCGGATAAGGAAGTATCCTGCGACGCCGAGCTCTTCCGCAAGTAAAGGTCCGTCCTCCGGGCCGAGGACCAGCAAAGCCGTAGCCATTGCGTCGGCATAGGCGGCTGATTCATCGACGACCGTTACCGCGGCGAGATTGTGGTCAACGGGACGGCCGGTGCGCGGATCGATCGTGTGCGAATAATTAGATCCCTGGTAGACAAAAAAGTTGCGGTAGTCGCCCGACGTCGCAACGCCGGTATCGGTGACACGTACCACGGACTGGACATCACGCCGGTCGGTCGCGGGCGCCTCTATTGCGATCGCCCATTTCCTGCCGGCGGCATTGTAACCCCGCACCCTGACTTCGCCGCCGATTTCGACCAGGTAACGCCCGAGTTCGTATTCGTCGAGCAGTGAAGCGACACGATCGACCGCGTAGCCCTTGGCCCAGCCGGACAGGTCAACGTACAGGTCCGGCGCCAATTTGCGCGCTGCGGGCTTGTCACACTGTGTCTCGAGCTTGTCGAAGCCGACGCGGGCTTTCGCGGCCGCAATCTCGACATCACCCGGCGGCGCCATGACCTCGCCATCCGGCCCGAAGCCCCACAGGTTGACGAGCGGGCCGACTGTGATGTCGAAAGCGCCACCCGTCGTTGCGCTGATGCTTAACGCCTGCTCGAGCACGGTGCAAAATTCGACGGACACCGGTTGCCAGTCAGTGGTCAACGCCGCGTTGAACGACGACAGTTCGGAATCGTCGCGCCAGGTCGATGCGAGATCCTCGATGTGGTCCAGCGTTGTCACGATGTCGGACTGCAATGCATCCTTCTGCAGTTCCTCGCCGGGTGCGACGAGGACGATGTTGAAAGTCGTCCCCATCGTGTGACCCGCCAGCTCGATTTGCGGCAATCGGGCATCGTTGCTGCACGCGGACAGCAGCAAGAGCGCCGGGCCAATGAGGAGCGGGCCGCGCAATGGGCTATCCGCCAAAGTCGTCGAGCAGGATGTTTTCTTTGGGCACACCCAGGCTGTCGAGCATCTTGATGACGGCAGCATTCATCATCGGCGGGCCGCACAGGTAGTATTCGCAGTCCTCCGGCGCCTTGTGTTTCGACAGGTACTCGTCATACAGGACCTGGTGAATGAAGCCGGTGTAGCCGGTCCAGTTGTCCTCGGGAAGGGGTTCGGACAGGGCAAGATGCCACTCGAAATTGTCGTTTTTTTCGGCAAGTTCGTTGAATTCTTTCTCGTAGAACATTTCTTTCAGGCTGCGCGCGCCATACCAGTAGCTCATCTTGCGTTTGCTGTGCTTGCGAATGAGCTGGTCGAAGATGTGCGAACGCATCGGTGCCATGCCTGCGCCGCCGCCGATAAAGACCATTTCGTTGTCGGTGTCTTTCGCGAAGAACTCGCCGTAAGGGCCGGAGATAGTGACCGGGTCGCCGGGTTTCAGGTTGAAAATATACGACGACATGATACCGGGCGGGACGGAATCGTCGGCGCCGGGCGGCGGTGTTGCGATGCGCACGTTCAGTTTGACGACCGTCTTTTCCATCGGGAAGCTCGCCATCGAGTAGGCGCGCATCTCTGGAGACTTCACGTGTGACTCGTAGCGCCACAGTTTGTAGCGGTCCCATTCGTCGCGGAAACGCTCATCGATATCGAAGTCCGAATACTTGAGATCGTGCGGAGGACACTCGATCTGGATATAGCCACCGGCGCGGAATTCCAGCTCCTCGCCCTCGGGCAGGGCGACGACGAGTTCCTTGATGAAGCTGGACACGTTGTTGTTCGATACTACGGTGCAGTTGTAGCGCTTGACGCCGAAGACTTCTTCGGGCACCTGCACCTGCATGTCCTGCTTCACGGATACCTGGCACGACAGGCGGTAGTGGTCGGCCGCGTCGCGCTTGTTGATGACCGACGTCTCGGTGGGCAGGATCGCGCCGCCGCCGGACAGTACCCTGACGCGGCACTGACCGCAGGTGCCGCCACCGCCGCACGCCGAAGGTACGAACAGGTCGGCATCTGCCAGCCCCTGCATCAACTTGCTGCCGACCGGAATAGGCAGCTGCAGCTCGCCGTTGACAGTTACCGTGACGTTGCCGGTCGCAACCAGCTTCGAACGGGCAACCAGAATGATGAAAACGAGGGTCAGCACGATACCGGTAAACAGGCCGACGCCAAGGAGTACTTGCAGCAAAACCGCCGAGTCGATGTTCACTTTAGATTCCCGAAAAGCCCATGAAACTGAGTGACATGAGGCCGACTATGATGAATGCGACGCCGAGGCCCTGCAGACCGTCAGGGACATCCGAATATTTCAGTTTCTCGCGGATTCCGGCGAGCGCGATCAATGCGATTGCCCAGCCGGCGCCGCTGCCGAGGCCGAATACGACGGACTGGGGGAAGTCGTACTGCCGTTCTACCATGAACAGCGTGCCGCCGAGGATGGCGCAGTTGACGGTAATCAGCGGCAGGAAGATGCCGAGCGCGTTGTACAGCTTCGGGAAAAACCGGTCCAGGGTCATCTCGAGAATCTGCACCAGCGCCGCGATGACGCCGATGTAGGATACGAGTCCGAGGAACGAGAGGTCGACGTCGGGCAGGCCTGCCCAGGCCAGCGCGCCGTCGGCGAGCAAAAATGCCAGGATCAGGTGATTGACCGGCACCGTGATGACCTGGATCACCACGACGGCAACACCGAGACCGATCGCGGTTTCGATACGCTTCGACACGGCCAGGAAGGTGCACATGCCGAGGAAGAAGGCGAGCGCCAGGTTTTCGACGAAGGCCGCCTTGATAAAGAGACTGACATAGGCTTCCATCAGTAGATCTCCGTCCTGTGCACTTCATGGATTTGGTAGTCGGGTTTCTCAACCTGCTGCTTGCGCCAGCTGCGAATTCCCCAGATCAACAATCCGATGATGAAGAATGCGCTCGGTGGCAGCAGCATCAGCCCGTTTGGCAGGTACCAGCCACCGTTGGAAACGACCTCGAGAATCGGGTAGCCAAGCAGCGTGCCGGCGCCAAAAAGCTCGCGCAGCGTTGCGACGGTAATCAGGATGAGGCTGTAGCCGAGCCCGTTGCCGAGACCGTCGAGGAAACTCATGACGACGCCGTTCTTCATCGCGAAGGCTTCGGCACGCCCGAGCACGATGCAGTTCGTGATGATCAGCCCGACGAATACCGAGAGCTGCTTGCTGGTCTCGAAAGCGTAGGCGCGGAGCAGTTGGTCCACAACGATAACGAGCGATGCGATGATCGTCATGTGCACGATGATGCGTATGTTGTTCGGTATACGGTGGCGCAACGCGCTGATTGCGGCGCTGGACAATGCGGTCACGCTGGTCAGCGCGACGCACATGAGCAGCGCAGGCAGAAGAGACGTCGTGACGGCGAGCGCCGAGCAGATGCCGAGCATCTGCAATGTCACCGGGTTGTTGTCGACCAACGGATCGATCAGGACTTTGCGTGCTTCACTCATTACTGGCTGTCCTCTCGATATTTCTTGAGATAAGGGCCGAAACCATGCGGTCCGGTCCAGTACTGCACGAGATTGGTTACGCCGTTGCCGGTCAGTGTCGCGCCGGACAGGCCGTCGATTTCGTAGGCCGCATTCGGCGAATCGGCGGGCACCTTGCCGCGCACGACGTGAATTTTGGGTTCGTCACCGCCGGCGAACAGCTGTTTGCCATCCCACTGCGCGCGCCATGCTTCCTTGTCGACCTGGTCGCCGAGTCCCGGCGTTTCCGCATGCGCATAGAAGCGCAAGCCCTTGATTGTATTGCCATCCGGCGCCAGGGACAGGTATCCGAGCATCGTCGACCAGAGCCCCTTGCCGTAGACCGGCAAAATGATCTGCTGGATTTCGCCATCCTCGGTGACGAGATAGACAGGCGCATATTTGGCGCGGTGGCGAATACCCGCGATGTCCTCGTCCTGTGGGATGTCGGTACCGAGTACCGGGTCCCCGGCGGCCATCAGCGCATCGAAGCTCGCCGGATCTACTGCATCGGTGTATTCACCGGTCGCGAGATCCACCATGCGCGGCTCGATCGCGCCGAACAGCTCGGCAACGTTGCCGCCCGGTTCCATCAGCCCCGCCACTTCGAGAATGATTTTCTGCCGAAATTCTTCCTCGTTGCGTTCTTGTGCGGGCTTGAGAACGATTGCGGCGCTGGCCACGATAATCGAACAGACCAGGCTGAGCCCGATCGCAACGATCAGCGTATTGGAGATGCTGTCGCGGTCGAATGCTTTCTTCTCAGACATTGCGTTTCAGCCTCCGCTTGACGTTGGCACGAACGACAAAATGATCGATTACCGGCGCGAACACGTTGGCAAAGAGGATGGCGAGCATGATGCCCTCCGGGAATGCCGGGTTGATGACACGTATCAGCCAGGTCATGAAGCCGATCAACAATCCGAAGATCCATTTGCCGGCATTGGTCTGCGCGGCGCTGACCGGGTCGGTCGCCATGAAGACGGCACCGAAGGCGAAGCCGCCCAGCACGATGTGCCAGTGCCAGGGCATCGACATCATTGGGTTACCGCTGTCCGCACCACCGAACAGCAGCGTGGGAATGATCAGTCCGGCAAAGACCGCAACGATAATGCGCCACGAGGCGATGCGCGTGAACACCAGCAGCGCGCCGCCGGCGAGGCACGCCAGCGTCGACGTTTCGCCGAGCGATCCCTGCATCTGGCCGAGGAACGCCTGGGTCCAGCTCAGTCCTATCGCACTGATGCCGGCCATGCCGTCAACGGCAGCAGCGCCTAGCGCGGTAGCACCGCTGAAGCCGTCGACCGCAGTCCAGACAGCGTCGCCCGAAATTTGCGCCGGGTAGGCGAAGTACAGGAATGCGCGGGCAACCAGCGCCGGGTTCAGGAAATTCTTGCCGGTGCCGCCGAATACTTCCTTGCCAATAATGACGCCGAACGTGATACCGACCGCCACCTGCCAGAGCGGGATCGTCGCCGGGACGATCAGCGCGAACAGGAAGCCGGTAACGAAGAAGCCTTCGTTGACTTCGTGATTGCGCACGCCGGCGAACAGGACCTCCCACGTCAGGCCGACGACCATCGTGACGACGTAGATCGGCAGGAAGTAAAGAAGGCCGTGGACGAAACAATCGTAGACGCTGGCCGGGTCGTAACCCGCACCGAGCAGCGGCAGCAGCATGCCGCGCCAGCCTTCGATGCCGACGAGGCCCAGACTTTGCAGCGCCATGTTGGCCTGGTACCCGGTATTCCACATACCGATGACGGCGGCGGGAGAGGCCGCGATCACGACCAGGATCATGACGCGTTTCAGGTCGAGGGCATCGCGAATATGGGGTGACGTCCGCGTCAGGTCGCCGGGCGAATAAAAGAACGTGTCGACAGCCTCGTAGAGCGCAAAGAGGCTCTCGAAACGGCCGCCCTTGGTAAACAGTGGTTCGAGCTTGTCGAGGAATGCGCGTAAGGGTTTCATCAGCCATTCACCTCGATTTCATGTAGGGTCTTCCGGAGGTGCGGGCCGTAGTCGTACTTGCCGTTGCAGACGAACGAGCACAGCGCCAGGTCCTCTTCGTCGAGTTCGAGCGCACCGAGATCGCGGGCACCGTCGGTGTCCCTGACCAGCAGTGACTTCAACAGCGGTGTCGGCAGTATGTCGAGTGGCATTACCTGTTCGAAACTGCCGATCGATACCATGGCCCGGGGACTGCCGTTCTGTGAACTCGTGATGCGGTAGCCTGCGCCGAAGAGGCTTCCGGCAAACGCACGCGTCGACGAGAACTTGCCGAAGCCCGGGCGCATAAAGGACAGGAACTCGCGTGGCGTACCGTTCTGCAGGACGGCGATCTGCGCGTCGTAGCGCCCGAGATACGCGGCCCAGCCCGCGGCGCGATGGCCGCGCAGCACTGATCCCGACACCACGCGCAGGTTGCCTTTCCTCGTTTCCCCGCGCAAGAGATCGCTGGTGTGCGCCCCGAGTCGCGTCGTGATAAGGCGCGGGTTTTCGACCATCGGTCCGGCCAGCGCGATGGTTCGCTCGACGGGTAGCCGGCCGCTGGTGAATAGCCGGCCGACGGCAATGACGTCCTGGTAGCCGATGTGCCAGACGACCTTGTGTTCGCTAACCGGATCCAGGAAATGTATATGGGTGCCGACAAGGCCGGCAGGGTGTTTCCCTGAGAATTCGGCGTAGCGAAATTTGTCGCCTTCGGGACCGCGAATGCCGGAGTTGTGCGCCGTGCATACATAGACCGGCCCCTCGGTCAGCTTCGCGACCAGTTCAATGCCCCGACTGAATGCTTCCGGATCCTGGCCAATGATGACGGCAGGGTCGGGCGCCAGTGGATTGGTGTCGATTGCGGTGACGAAGATCGCGCGTGGCGAAGACTTGCGAGTGGGGATCTTGCTGTAGGGACGCGTCCTGAACGCGGTCCACAGCCCGGACTTCAGCAGGTTGTCACGCACCGCCTCGTCGTCGAGCCCGGCCAGTTCGGCGGCCGGGTAGCTCGCGAACTCCTCGGCCTCGTCGCCTTCGAGTTTTATCACGACGGACTGCAAGACGCGTCGTTCGCCACGGTTGACCGCCGCCACGACGCCGCAACCGGGCGACGTGAACTTGATGCCCTTGTTGTCCTTGTCCTTGAACAGGGGTTGCCCGAGTTTTACGCGATCGCCCGGTTCCACCAGCATGCCGGGCTTCAGGTCGTGCGTGTCGGGGCCGAGCAGCGCGACCGACGTGACGCTGGCACCTTCGGTGATCCGCTGCTCAGGCGCGCCCGCCAGCGGAATCGTCAGGCCTTTCTTGGTTTTGATATGCATAGGAGTGCCTTAAGGTCACCACCACAGGGCGAAAAGTGCGCACGCAGTCAGCCAGATGCAGCCTATCGTGTGAATACCGAGCGTGGCCTCGATTGCCTGGGTCATCTTTTCGCGGTCGGCGATGCCGCCACGAATGGCAACGCCGGCTTTCCAGGCGAGCGCCAGCAGCCCGAGCGGCACGAGTGGCGAGAGCAGCGGCAGTGCGCCTTGCAGGGTTAGCACGGTAACGACGACGGCCGCAGATGCCTGGATGGCGAGGTACAGGCGCGAAGTCGCGGCAAGGCCCAGTCGCACCGGCAACGTGTTCTTGCCGCTGGCGCCGTCGGCCTCGATGTCCGGTACTTCGTTGATCAGGAGGATCGCGGCGACCCAGGCACTGACCGGAATCGAAAACAGGATCAGCGGCAGGTCGATCGTCGCGCCCTGCAACCAGGCAGCGCCGGTGACCGGGAGGACGCCCAGGCCCACAGCAACGGCGGTTTCGCCGAGGCCCAGCGCACTGAGTTTGACCGGACCGAGCGAGTAGAGAACACATAACGCTATGCCGATGACGCCGAACACCAGGACGACCGGTCCTTTTTCGACGAACAGGGCAATGCCCGCGAGCATCGCGACGACCAGCAGCGATACACCCAGTTGCGCCATGCGCGATTGCGACAGGATGCCCATCTGGATAAAGCGCGAGCCCCCGGTATAGGGGTAAACCCGCTGCTCGTTGCGTGCATCCGTGCCGATGATCTCGTCGCCCACGTCGTTGAGGACGTTGCTGGCAGCGTGCACGCACATCGTTGCGAGCAGGGCGATGAAGAATACGTAGGCGTCGAAGCCCGCAGAGACGTATGCGCCCCAGGCAGTGCCCACGAGGACGGGCATCAGTGAAGCGGGAAAGAATTTGGGGCGCGTCGCGTGAAATGCACGTTTGACGGCGCGTCCCAGCGTCTGGCCGGCAAATTCCTCCGGCACCGGGTTTAACGGTCGGACAGATTGTTGTGGCATGCCTGATTCCTGAATATCTTGGCCGCAGCAAAACGGCTGGACGGATTTTGTTGTGAACCTTTTATACCGCAATCGGACTCTATATACATACGCGGTTTCCGACACTGGCACTTCGGCGTGAATTTGTTGTTCCTGACGCTGTACAATGCCGCCCGTGCCGCGCCCCGGCAAGTCGCTCAGAGATTCTGCACTAGAGAAGAATAGACTATGAAAATCAATAAGTTAACATTAATCCTGGCACTTTCGATGATGCTCGCCGCGTGCGGTTCCAGGGACGATGCCGGCCAGGCCGACGCGTCCCGGGCCGCAGCGACCGACGAGATCCTGGTAACCATCGAGGAGCTCGAGGGCAACCCGTTCATGGAGGAATGGACGACCCCGTATGGCGTACCGCCATTTGCCGAGATCGAGGACAGCGATTACCTGCCGGCGATCAAGCAGGGCATCCTGGAATTGCGTGCCGATATCGCCGCCATCACCGACAACCCGGAGCCGCCGACCTTCGAGAATACGATCGTGGCACTGGAGCTCGCGGGCGCACGGCTCGACCGGGTCAGCTACGTGTTCGGCAACATCACGAGCACCGACACCAACGACGAGCTACGCGCGCTGGAGACACAGATCTACCCGATGCTGACGCGTGAATACGACGCGATTACGATGAACCCGAAGCTGTTCGAGCGCATCCAGGCGGTTTACGAGCAGCGCGACAGCCTCGATCTCAACGAGCAGGACGCGCGCCTGCTCGAACTCAGGCACCGCTCGTTCATCCGCGCCGGCGCGGCCCTGCCGCCGGAGACCAAGGACCAGATCGCGGCGATCAATGAGGAGCTGTCGAGCCTGACGACGCAGTATGCGCAGAACCTGCTGGCCGCGACCAAGGGTTTCACGCTGAAGCTGACTGACGAGGCCGAGACAGCCGGCCTCAGCGAGGACTTCAAGGCTGCCATCTGGAACGACGAGGAGGGCGCATGGATCGTCGGCCTGAACCGCTCCGCATACGAAACCTTCATGACAGAGTCCGATGACCGCGAGCTGCGCAAGCTGTTGTTCGATGGCTATCGCCTGCGGGCGTCTTCGGGCGAGCATGACAATGGCCCGATCGCAATCAAGGTGGCGCAACTCAGGGCGAAGAGCGCCGAGCTGATGGGTTACAAGTCACACGCGGCGTACCAGCTTGAAACGCGCATGGCGAAAACGCCGGAAGCTGCCGAGGAATTCCTGCTCAGGGTATGGCGGCCGGGACTTGCGCAGGCCAAACAAGAGCGCGCCGACATGCAGGCAATGATCGGTGATGAGTTCACGTTCGAGGGATACGACTGGTGGTATTACTCCGAGAAGCTCCGCAAGGAGCGCTTCGACCTCGACGAAAATGAAACGAAGCCGTATTTCGAACTCGAGAACGTTCGAGCCGGCGCTTACGAAATGGCGCGTCGCCTGTTCGGCGTTACGATCGAGCAGGTCGACGTCGAAGGCTGGAACCCGGTGGTCAATTCCTATGACGTCAGGGATGAAGACGGCAATCACCTCGGCCTGTTCATGAGCGACATGTACGCCCGTGACTCCAAGCGCGGCGGTGCGTGGATGAACGCTTACCGTCCTGCGTCCAATATTCACGGCAACAATATACGGCCGATCATCGTCAACAACCTGAACCTGCCGAAGCCGCCCGCGGGTGATCCGACCCTGATGCGCTTCAGCGACGTCACGACGCTGTTTCATGAATTCGGCCACGGCCTGCACGGACTGCTGACGCAGATCGACTACCCGCTGTTCTCGGGCGTCGACGGGCCGCGCGATTACACCGAGTTCCCGGCGCAGATCCTCGAGCACTGGCCGAGCGAGCCGGAGATGCTCGAGCTGTACGCCTTCCACTACCAGACGGGTGACGTGATCCCGGTCGAGCTCGTGGAGCGCTTGCGCGAGGCTGCGAATCACAACCAGGGGTTTCTGACGACCGAGTACATCGCCGCATCGCTCCTCGACCTCCGCTGGCACATGCTGACCTACGAAGAGGCAATGCAGATCACCGATGCGCGCGCCTTCGAGAAGCAGGTGCTGGATGGCTATGGCCTGATCCCGGAGATCGAGCCGCGCTACCGGTCAACGTATTTCAGCCACATTTTCGCGGGCGGCTACTCCGCCGGCTACTATGCATACCTGTGGTCTGAAATTCTTGACGCCGACGGTTTCGAGGCGTTCAAACAGGCAGAGAATATTTTCGATCCGGCTACGGCTGCGCGCCTTAAGGAATGGGTATACGAGGCCGGCGGCTTGCGTGAAGCAGACGAGTTGTATCGCAACTTCCGCGGCCAGGACCCGAGCATCGAACCGCTGCTCGAGGGCCGCGGATTCGCGACCGGCGACGACGAAACCTGAGCGACTCGAAGCGGGGACAGTTACCATTTCCATCGAGGAAAACTAACTGTCCCCGTCTAGTTCAGCAGTCGTTGTACGGACCACCAGAGCGCGATCACGCTGATCAGTGCCGAGCCGGGCAGGACGACAAAGCGCCGGTACCGGGAGGTACCGTCCGGATCCCCCAGCCAGCGTCGCAGCAGCAGGCCAATGACAGCGGCCGCGGCGATGACAGACAGCTGACCGACCTCCACGCCGACATTGAAGCCGATAAGGGCACTCCAGAACTGGCCCGGTGGCAGGCCAAGGTCGCCGAAGAAGCCGGCGAAGCCGAGTCCGTGAATCAGCCCGAAGCCGAATACGACCAGCGGCCGCCACACGGTCATGTCCTTGAACACCAGGTTTTCGATAGCGACGAACGCGATCGTCATTGCGATCAACGGTTCCACTATGGATGGTGCAGGCGTGATGAAGCCGGTGGCGGCCAGCCCGAGCGTCACCGTATGCGCGACGGTGAAGGCAGATACCTGGACCAGGAGCGCGCGCAGCCTCGCCGATGCCAGGAAGATCGCCAGCACGAACAGGATATGGTCGGCCCCGTCCGGCAGGATATGGCCGATGCCGATCGTGACGTACAGGCCGGCCGTCGCCCAGAAGCCCCGCTTGAAGCCGGTGTCTGCCAGCAGTGCGGTGCTCTCATCCTGCGACGGCGAGGCGGTGGCACTGTTCATCTCTGCAAGGGCGGCACAAAGCGCCGGATCCATGCCATCCTCGCCCGGCACGCATAATTCGTCTTCCGGATGCCCGAACGCTGCCAGCGAAAAGCAGAACAACGCCAAGATCAGCGCAATTCTGCAGGAGCGGCGAATCTGATCGTCGAGTTCGGTTGCCAAATTCAATGTGGTCATCCTGCGGTCGCGCAAGTCTACACCGTGTGCGACGCACAGGGGTTCCGGATAGTTTAGAATTTCGGCTTCGCTTTCAGGCACAGTCCCCGGGGCTAACAATGCTGCAAAAATCGCTGCTCACGCTAGGCGTGCTCGCACTTCTCGGTGCATGCGCCAAAGAGCCCGCCGTCACGGACAGCTATGACCCGGCACACGATTACTATTCGTTTGCCGTCGCGGATCAGTTCGTCACCGACCACGTGGCCCTCGACCTCGACGTCGATTTCGCGGCCGAAGTACTCCGCGGCAGCGCGGCACTGACGCTGCGCAGGCTGGATGGCGCCGCCACTGAGCTGGTGCTCGATACGCGCGATCTCGCGATTGCCGGTGTTACATTGCAGGGTGCCGACGGCCCGGTAGCACTCGGCTTTCGCTTCGGGGAAACGGACGCGAACCTGGGAACACCGTTGATCATCGACGTGCCCCTGGACAGCGGTGATGAATTCACGCTGGTGGTCGCCTACGAGACCAGCCCCGAGTCTACCGCGCTGCAATGGCTGCCGCCGGAACTGACTGCTGGCGGCGAATACCCGCTGATGTTCTCGCAGTCGCAATCCATTCACGCCCGCAGCTGGGTTCCGCTGCAGGACACGCCGGCGATACGCATTACCTACGAAGCACGGATCCATACACCGCCGGATCTGCTGGCCGTCATGAGCGCGAACAATGATCCCGATGCCGAGCGCCGGGGCGACTATTTCTTCGACATGCCGCAGCCGATCCCGTCTTACCTGCTCGCCATTGCCGTCGGCAACATCTACTTCGCGCCGCTCGGCGAGCAAACAGGTGTCTATGCGGAACCCGAATTGCTGGACGCGTCGGTGTTCGAATTTGCCGACACGCAGGAGATGCTGGACCAGGCGGAGGCACTGTTCGGCCCGTATGAATGGGGCCGTTACGACCTGCTCGTGTTGCCGCCGAGCTTTCCGTACGGTGGCATGGAAAATCCGCGGCTCTCCTTTATTACGCCGAGCCTCTTAGCAGGCGATCGCAGTCTCGTATCGGTCATTGCGCACGAGCTGGCACACTCCTGGTCCGGCAACCTGGTCACCAACGCGACCTGGCGCGACATCTGGCTGAACGAAGGCATGACCAGTTACCTGGAATCTCGCCTGATGGAAGTCATATACGGCCCTGACCGCGTCGCTGAACATCGGGTATTGATGTACGCGGAGCTGCAGCAGGATTTCGAGAGCGTGCCGCTGCGGATGCAGGCACTCGCGCCGCGGCTGGATGGGAGCGACCCCGATGACTCGCAGGGGACGATTCACTACAACAAGGGCGAACTCTTCCTCCTGTATCTCGAGAACGCCTTCGGTCGTGAAACGTTCGACGATTTCCTGGCGAGCTATTTCGATCGTTTTGCGTTCGAGACGATTACCACCGAACAATTCCTCGACTATCTCGACGTCAACCTGCTGAGCGTCGAGGGTTCGCCCGTCACGCGGGCAGATGCGGAGCAATGGCTTTACGAGCCGGGCCTGCCGGCGGACGCACCGGTGCCCGACTCGGAGACCCTGAACACGGCCGAGACGCTCGCGCTTGCATGGGCGACCGGTGACATCACGGCCGCCGAGATTCCGGTCGCCGCATGGAGTCCGCAGGCGCTGATTCACTTCATCAACAGCCTGCCGGAAGACCTGACGATGGAGCAGCTTGCGGCGCTGGATGAGGAACTCGGACTCAGCGCGACCAGCAACGCCGAGATCGGTCGTACCTGGTTCACACAGGCTGCCAGGCGGCGGTACACGAATGCCTACGAACCGATGGAGGCGTACCTGATGCGCTACGGCCGGGGGCGCCTCATCGTGCCGGTATACGTGGCACTGGTTGACAATGGCCAGGACGAAGACCTGGCACGCGATATTTTTTCCCGGGCGCGCGCAAGGTACCACCCACTTACTGTCGCGTGGATCGAGAGTTCGATCGGAGCGCCCGGCGAGTGAACCACGTCAATTGTTTCAGGAAGGCGTAGATGGAATACATGGGATCGGCATTAATCGCGCTGGCAGTGCTGCTCGTCGTCGTGATCGCCGCGTTCTCTTTCGAGCCGGCGAATCCGCTGGAGCCATGGCTACGCCTGGTCAGGGCGTATGCGGCAGGCGGACGGGCGCCACAAGTGTCGTTTGCGGACCAGGATGTGCAATTCGGGGCGAAACGGGGCGGACTGAAAAATCTCGCGATTGCCGCAAAATTCGATGCAGCTATCGATGATTTCGGTCTGTGGCTGACCTACAAGGGCCCGCTGCCGGAGGATTGTCCGGCAACGGTGAAAGTACCGGGGACCCATATCCGGTTTGTCTCGAATGGGAGCCGGCAACAGGTCTTCGAAGTATTCGCGTCGCCACCAATCAAGATCGGGCTGCGCGGCGAGCTTGCCGACGAGTTGCAGCAGCGCTGCAGCCAGCGACCATGACAAGTCGATTTTCCAAGGCGCTCCTGTATGGGTGGCTGGCGCTGCCTCTAGCGGCATGGGCCGAAGCGCCCTGCATCGATCCGGCCGACGACGAGAAGTATTTCGGGGATGCGGACAACCAGCTGTTCTGGACCCCGGAACAGCAGGTCGCCGGCTATCGCAACATGGACAGGCTCAGCGATACGCGCATCGTGCCTGCCGGTGACAATCCGTGGCCGCTGCCGTCTGCATTGCGCGACCTCGGGCAGGTCGAGATTGTCACCGAGAACGCGACGATGATCGTCGATGAGTACGTCGAACGACAGAATGTCGCAGGCCTGGTCGTCGTCAAGGACGGCAAAGTGGTTTACGAGCGTTACGCGCTCGGCAATGATGCGACGACTCGCTGGCTGTCGTACTCGGTCGCCAAATCGGTGACGTCCTTGCTGGTGGGCGCAGCGCTTCGCGATGGTTACATTCAAAGCCTGGACGAGTCTGTTGCCGATTACCTGCCGCGCCTGCGGAACACCGCGTATGCAGACGTCTCGATCCGGAACCTGCTGCAAATGGCTTCCGGCGTCGCGTGGACCGAGGACTACGCCGACCCGGAGTCCGACATCAATACCGTGACCTGGCCGACGCTCGAGCTTTATTCGTACCTCGCAAACCAGCCGCGCGTAGCCGCACCGGGCGAGCTGTTCAATTACAACACGGCCGAGACGAACCTGGTGGGCACTTTGCTGCGCTCCGCCATCGGCAACAACCTGTCGACCTACCTGAGTGAGAAGATCTGGAAGCCCTTCGGCATGGAATACGACGCATACTGGGTGTTGAGTGAGCCGGGCGGCGGAGAATTCGGCGGCAGCAGTCTCAACGCAACATTGCGCGACTACGCGCGAATCGGCTTGTTCGCTTTGCGCAACGGCCGCCTGCAGAACGGCGATCATGTCTTGCCCGATGGCTGGATGGCGGAGTCCACGGCACCGTCTGTCGCATACCCGGGATACGGCTACCTGTGGTGGATACGCGGCGGCGGCGCCTATTCTGCGTCAGGCATTTTCGGTCAGGGTATCTACGTTAATCCGGCGGACAACCTGGTCATCGCCCTGCACAGCGCGCGCGGTGACGCGAGCGTTCCGGAAGACTGGGCATTGCAGAATGCGCTGTATGAAGCACTTGCGGTCACATTGCGTGACTAGGGGGAACAAAATGAAGAGCCTTTCGGCATTACTGTTTGCAATCTTGCCATTGCTGGCCGTCGCGGATGTCATCGTGCCGGCCGCCAGCGTCGAGAACTACGTGAATATCCGCAAGGCACCCGATGCAGCGTCGGAGGTCGTCGGGCGGCTGGGGCAGGGAGACGCATTCGAACTCGTATCCGCGCCGGATGGCTGGTACGAAGTGCGGCTCGACGATGAACTGACCGGCTTTGTCAGTGCCGACTGGGCGGAGGTGCGTGCCGACGACGATGTCGCAGAGGTCGAGGAAGTTGCTGATGAGGTCGCCGAAGAGGTCGCCGAAGAGGTCGCCGAGGAGCTGACACAGGAAGTCGACGAGGAGATTTCTGCCGACATGGCAGGCGAAGTCGACGAAGACGTCGAGGCAGGTGTAACGGACGTCGTCGTAGAAGAGGAGGTAGCCGTCGAATCCGGTACAAGCGACGAGACGATCGTCAGCGAGGAAAGCGAGGAACCCGATACGGCGGACACGTTACCCGCGCCTGTCGCGGAGGTCCCGGCTGCCGTGGAACTGCCGCCCCCGGCTGCGGCGGCGAACCTCGAGGGCGACGTCAACTTCCTGGTCAAGTTTCGCAGAGAGACCCAGGGCGGGAATTCGCAGATCTTTGACGACGGCAACAGGGTCGGCATCGGTACGACCGAGCCCGAGCAACGCCTCGACGTGAACGGCAGCCTGAAAATCCATGACCGCAACAGCAGCCTGGCGGGCCTTATCATCACCCAGTCGGCGGGCGACAGTGGGTACATCATGCACAACCGGGCGGGGACGCTGACCATCGGCGCCGGGTCGCAGGATCGCATCACGATTGATCGCGACGGGAACGTCGGTATCGCAGTCTCGAAACCCGAGCATCCGCTGGAGATGGCCAGTGGCGCGCACGTCACGGCGGGGGGCGTCTGGACGAATCGGTCGTCCCGGGCCAGCAAGCAGAACATAGCGCGTCTTTCGGAAACCGATGCGGCGCTGGCGCTGATGCAGCTCGAACCGGTGACTTTCAGTTATATCAATGAAACCGGCGAAAACTATGTCGGCTTCATCGCCGAGGATGTGCCGGAGCTCGTCGCCAACAGCGACCGCAGCTCGTTGAGCGCGATGGATATCGTCGCCGTATTGACGAAGGTCGTGCAGGCACAACAGCGCAAGATCGAGGAACTCGAGGCGCGCATGGAGGCGCGCTAGTTGAGCGACTTGCGATCCTGGTCGAGGAAGTGGCCCGTCTTCAGGAACGCCTCGGTGTTGCGGATGACGACGGTGCTGCGCGTGATGTAACGGTGCGAATTGCCGACGATCAGAAAATCGTCCATGCCGTCCACGCGCGTGCGGGCGACGGTGACCTTACCGTCGTCCGTCTCCGGCAGCAGCGCCGACGCCAGCAGGTTGATCGTGCCGGTGCCGGCAATGACACCGAGTTCGAAATTCACCGGCCCCAGCCTGGACGGCATGCTGTCGGGCCCCGTGCCGAGCTGCAGGCCGGCTTCGCCATTGATTGAATCGAACCCGGGCCAGTCCTCGGTGATGTCGATGAGTTCGCTGCCCTGGTTGGGCGGTCCGAGCATCACCACGCGGCCCAGGTCAGCGATGGGTTCACGTTCATTCTCGTAGCGGAGCAGGATCCCGCCGAGTGAATGCGTGACGAAATGGATCTTTTGCGCACCTGTCTCGCGGCAGTCCGCGACGCCAAGTCCGACCGCTTCAGGCGCGATGTCCTCAATCGGTCCGGACTGCGACGGATAATCGACATTCACGGTCGTGAACCCGGCTTGTTGCAGGGCCTCCGCCATCGGCCGCATGGCCCGCCAGCTGCGGTTGAGTCCGTGTAGCAGCACGACACATTCGTTGCTGGCACTGGCTGTCAGGACCCGGGCCTCCGGTGCGGTAGCACAGGCGGCCAGCAGGAACCCGGCCAGGCACAGCCCCGGAAGCAGCACGCGGCGCTTGTTCATATAAGGTCGTCTCGGAGGCATCGCGAACACAGGTTACGTGAGGAAAACTGCGGCGGCCAGGACCTGCGCGACGTAGCGATTGTTCCATGCCCCGCGGCGGTAAATACGTATCGCAAGCCAGCGCCCGCCGGCGCTAGGCTGCGGTCATGAACGAAGCCCAGATCCTGCTGACGACCGCCGCGTCGATTGCGTTCCTGCATACCGTGCTCGGTCCGGATCACTATGTCGTATTCACGGCGATGGGCAAGGCACGTCACTGGAGCCTGCACAAGACCCTGCGCATCACCTTTTTCTGCGGGATCGGGCATGTGTTGAGCTCGATCGTCATCGGCATCATCGGCCTCGCGCTCGGGGCACAGCTGGCCGATGTTGTCGCGATCGAGGGTTTGCGTGGCAACTTCGCGGGCTGGGCGCTGCTTGCGTTCGGCCTGATGTATTTCGCCTGGGGGTTGCGGAAAGCAGGGCGCCGGCACAGGCACGCACACGTCCACGTCCACGAGGATGTCGTTCACCATCACCCCCACGACCATGAGCAGGAGCACGCCCACGTACACGACCAGAAAGCGCGCAACTCGATCACCCCGTGGGCTATGTTCATCATCTTCATTCTCGGCCCATGTGAAGCGTTGATCCCGCTCTTCATGTACCCGGCTGCACAGCACAACATCGGCCTGGTGTTGTCTGTCGCACTGGTCTTCAGTTCGATTACGTTGTTGACGATGCTGGCAGCCGTAGCCGTTACGACGATCGGAGTGAACAAGCTCAGGCTGTCGTCCCTCGGCCGCTGGGAGCATGCGATCGCCGGTGCCTCGGTAGCCGTTTGCGGCGCCGCCATCACGTTTGTCGGCATCTGATCGGACTATCGTCGCGCAGGACAGGTCATTGTACGTCGACGATGATCTTGCCGCGGGCGCGGCCCTTCAATGAATACCGGATCGCTTCGGGCACCTGGTCCAGCGAATAGCGGCGGTCGATTACTGGTGTGACCAGGCCTTGCTCCAGGAGTTCGGCCATGTAAGCCAGGTCTTCCTGACGCAGGCGTGCAAGCAGGACCTCGATATCGTGATCGACAAACGGTGCGAGCAGCAACGCCTTCACCGGACTCTTGAGCGGCGTAATCCAGTCACCCTGCGGGCCACCGACAATGACCAGCCTGCCGCCGGGTTTCAGAACGCCGAGGTTGGCCGAATGTGAGTGATTACCGACCATGTCGACGATCAGGTCATAGCGAGGCTCGCCTTTGGTGTAGTCCTCGTGTTTATAGTCGATGACGTGATCCGCGCCGATCGAGCGCACCAGGTCCAGATTGCGCGTGCTGCATACGCCGGTGACCTCAGCACCCAGTACGTCAGCGATTTGCACGGCGAATGTACCGACGCCCCCCGATGCGCCGTTGATGAGAACCTGTTGTCCGGCCTGCAAATCACCCTTGTCGCGTAGTGCCTGCAGCGCGGTCAGCGCGGCGATGGGCACGGCAGCAGCCTCTTCGAACGAGACGTTGGCGGGCTTGGCGGCGATGGCTCCGTTCTCGCGGACGGTCACGTAGTCGGCAAACGCACCGGTACGCCCGCCGAAGACTTCGTCACCGGGCTCGAAGCGCGTGACGGCTTGGCCAACGCTGACGACGGTGCCCGCAAAGTCGACGCCGAGTCGCTCGACCTTCGGTTTGCCGATACCGGAACCCAGGCGCATCAAATACGGTGAGCCTTTCATGTAATGCCAGTCCAGCGGATTGACCGAGGCGGCTTCGATGGCGACCAGCACTTCATCGTCGGCGAGTCGCGGCTGCTCGATTTCCTCGAGGTTGAGCACGTCGGCGTCCCCGTAGCACCGATAGATGATGGCCTGCATGGTCGGACTATCAGTCGGAGATGCGGGGGCTGGGGCGCAGGGCGCCGTGTAGCCAAGCGTGATGCCGAGCGCGACGATTCCAGTCGCGAGCAGCGCCAGGATGCCGATGCCGATCTTGTAGCGCAATTTCATGCCGAGTTCCCAGTTACCCATCTTTCAGTATAATCGCGTCTTTCGCGCACCGGTTGGAGCCTGTATGCCCCCGAACCTGCTGGAACAGGGACTGCAACTCATGCTTGTCGGCATGGGGACAGTATTTACGTTTCTGACCCTGTTGGTGCTGGCGATGTCGCTAATGGCGGCTATCATACAGCGGCTGACGCCCGCCGCAGCCAGTGATGAAGTCAGTAGTGAAGAAATTGCCGCGATCAGCGCCGCTATCGCAGAGCACCGAAAAGTCCCCTGAATAATCCTGGACACCATACTACGTGAGTGACAAGAATCCGCTTGGAATAACCGAACTGGCGCTCAGAGACGCGCACCAGAGCCTGCTGGCGACGCGTATGCGCATCGATGACATGTTGCCGATCGCGGACAAGCTGGATCGTGTCGGCTACTGGTCGATGGAATCGTGGGGCGGCGCGACGTTCGACGCGTGTATCCGGTACCTGGGCGAGGACCCGTGGGAGCGCATCCGGCGCCTGAAGGCGGCAATGCCGAATACGCCGCAGCAAATGCTGTTCCGCGGGCAAAACATCCTTGGCTACCGGCATTACGCTGACGACCTGGTGCGTGCATTCGTCGAGCGCGCGGCGGTCAACGGAGTCGATGTTTTCCGGATATTCGACGCTCTCAATGACTTGCGGAATCTCGAGACGGCCATCAAGGCGACGCTCGAGGTCGGCAAGCATGCGCAGGGAACGATGTCGTACACGGTGAGCGATGTGCACACGATCGACCTGTGGGTCGACCTCGGCAAACGTATCGAGGACATGGGCGCACACTCGATATGCATCAAGGACATGGCCGGACTGTTGCGCCCGTACGTCGCGTTCGAGCTCGTTTCCCGTCTCAAGGAGGCTGTGGAAATTCCGATTCACATGCAGTGCCACGCAACAACGGGACTGTCGACGGCGACCTGCGTCAAGGCGGCGGAAGCCGGTATCGACAATATCGACACAGCCGTGTCTTCGATGAGCATGACTTACGGGCACTCGCCGACCGAGTCGCTGGTTGCGATTCTCGAAGGGACCGGCCGTGATACCGGGCTGGACCTGGTATTGATCGAGGAAATCGCGGCTTACTTTCGCGAAGTACGGAAGAAATACGCAAGATTCGAGGGTTCGCTTCGGGGCGTGGACGCCCGCATACTCGTGGCCCAGGTGCCCGGCGGCATGCTGACGAATCTCGAGAACCAGCTGCGGGAGCAAAACGCAACGGATCGGCTCGACGAGGTGCTCGAGGAGATCCCCCGGGTGCGCAAGGACCTGGGTATGTTGCCACTGGTCACGCCGACATCGCAGATCGTCGGTACGCAGGCAGTCATAAACGTGCTGTCGGGTGAGCGTTACGCGACGATCACGAAAGAAACTGCTGGTGTACTGAAAGGTGAATATGGTGCGACGCCCGTTGCCGTAGATGCGCAGTTGCAGGCGCGCGTTCTGGATGGCGCCGAACCGATTACCTGCCGCCCGGCGGACCTGCTCGATCCGGAACTCGAACACCAGACCGCGGAGCTGCAACGGGTCGCCAGCGAAAAGGGCATCCGGCTGGCGGACGCGGTGGTCGACGATGTGCTGACCTTTGCGTTATTCCCGCAGATCGGCACGAAGTTCCTCGAGAACAGGGACAATCCGGATGCCTTCGAGCCGCCACCTTGGGAGATTGCAGAGGAGACGGCCAGGGCATCACCGGCTGTCGCAGCGGGCGGCACCAGCGTCTACTCGGTGCGCGTCAATGGCAAGACGTTCACGGTCGAAGTTGCCGAGAGCGGCCAGCTCGCTGCGGTCAGCGCGGCAACGGCTCCCACCACCCCATCGGGCGGCACGTCCGGCGAAGCCGTCAAGGCGGCCCTGGCCGGCAATATCTTCAAGGTACTCGTTGCCCGCGGCGATACCGTGGCGGCGGGTGACCCGCTGGTCGTCGTCGAAGCAATGAAAATGGAAACGGTCATCAGTTCGCAGCTGGCCGGAACCGTGAACGAGGTGATGGTCGGAGAAGGCGATGCGGTCAAGGTGGGCGACGTCTTGCTCAGCATCGGCTGATCGATGGACCTGATCCACCAAATCTGGACCGGCTCCGGCATCTACCAGATAAGCATCGGGCAGGTCCTGATGCTGCTGGTCTGCCTGCTCCTCCTGTATCTCGGTATCGTGCGCAAGTTCGAACCGCTGTTGCTCGTTACGATCGGGTTCGGTGGTTTGCTGAGCAATATTCCCGGCGTGGAAATCGCGACTGGTGGCGGACTGTTGCATCTCGCGTACGAGGTGGGGATCACGACCGGGGCATTCCCGCTGATCATCTTCATGGGAGTCGGCGCGCTGACGGATTTCGGGCCGTTGCTTGCGAATCCACGCACGCTGTTTCTCGGTGCGGCGGCGCAGTTCGGCATCTTCGCCACGCTGATCGGCGCGCTGGGCCTGACCGAGCTGGGCCTGATGGATTTCTCGCTGCGCGAGGCGGCGGCCATAGGCATCATCGGCGGCGCTGACGGGCCAACCGCCATCTATGTGGCCGGCATGCTCGCACCGGACCTGCTCGGCGCGATTGCCGTGGCTGCCTACTCGTACATGGCACTGGTTCCACTGATCCAGCCGCCGATCATGAAACTCCTGACGACCGAGGCCGAGCGCAAGATCGAGATGGTACAGCTGCGCGAAGTATCAAAGGCCGAACGCATCATCTTTCCGTTGCTGTTGTTGCTCTTGGTGGCACTGCTGTTGCCGTCCGCCGCGCCCCTGCTCGGGATGCTGTGTTTCGGCAACCTGATGCGTGAGTGCGGGGTTGTCGAGCGGCTGTCGAACACGACGCAAAACGCACTGATCAATATCGTCACGATATTCCTCGGGCTTGCCGTCGGTTCGAAGCTGAGCGCGGAGCAGTTCCTCGTGCCCAGTACGCTCGGTATTCTCGTGCTCGGCATGGTGGCTTTCGCGATCGGTACGGCCGCCGGCGTGCTGATGGGCAAGCTGCTCAACCTGGTTTCCAGCCGGCCGATCAATCCATTGATCGGCGCCGCCGGCGTGTCGGCGGTGCCAATGGCTGCCCGTGTCGCCAACAAGGTCGGTCTCGAGGCCAACCCGCACAACATCCTGCTCATGCACGCCATGGGACCGAACGTGGCGGGCGTTATCGGATCTGCCGTCGCAGCCGGTATCATGATCATGTTTACCTCTTAACTTGGAATCCAGATGAGCTCACTGTCGATCGTCATTCCGGCAAAGAACGAGGCGGCTGCCATCGGTAAGGTCGTGGCGGCGGCGACCAGCCATTACCCGGACGCTGAAGTCATCGTCGTCGATGATGGCTCCAGTGACGCAACAGCCGACGAAGCAAGGCAGGCCGGCGCCATCGTCGTTCAGCATCCCGAGAGCCTCGGCAACGGGGCCGCGGTCAAGTCCGGCGCGCGCGCTGCGAGCGGCGACGTCATCGCGTTCATGGACGGCGATGGGCAGCACGACGCCGGGGAGCTGGCGCCGCTGTTGCAGAAGCTGGAGGACGGCTATCAGATGGCGATCGGTGCCCGGGACTCG
>Ga0210081_1000032_pt1 | contig 33808 bp, 45 predicted proteins | sample White_ThreeSqA_D_FD_185589 | JGI IMG/M metagenome (GOLD analysis project Ga0210081, IMG submission 185589) | Wetland microbial communities from the San Francisco Bay, California, USA, that impact long-term carbon sequestration -... | ecosystem: Environmental > Aquatic > Marine > Wetlands ...
TTTCAGTATCATGGGAACCTGATAACGGTGGATTTTTCTGTTGTGGGCAAACCCTGGATAGAGGAATTGGAGTAACTGCACATGAACTTGGACATAATTTAGGATTTGAACACACACCACCACCACCTGGTGCATGGGTCGGAGGGAATACTGATCCTTATCATGATCCCAATTCAGTCATGAGTTCAAATCGAGATCAAGAAAGTCCTTCAGCATTAATTACCGGTCAAAGAGATGAAGCTGGGTGGATAACTGTAGGAAACAAGCAAACAGTGTCGGATGGAACCTCTGCAACCATTACTCTTGATTATATCAACGAATCCGATGTTGGAGTCAATCCTCAAATGATCATGGTACCTCTTTCAAATGGTTCTTCGTATATTATCGAAGCACATAAAGACGAATTATTCAATGATACACCTCAAGATAGGACAGGTGCAATAATGTACATTCATCTTCCAGGAGGAAACAACTACTCTTACTTGTCTTTGGCTGCAGATAAAGCGGCAGAGTTCTCGCTGGTGGCAACTGCAGGAACAGATACAGAAGCTCAATTCGATGAAGCCATTTTAGAATTAAACGAAACTTATGAAGATTTTGCCAATAATGTTACTGTTACGACACAATCTGTAGATGCCACATCAATCACCATTTTTGTCTCAAATAATGCTGGGACATGTACCCCACCATCCGGACTTGACTGGGTAATAACTGAAAGCTGTACAATTTCCCAAAATGTTACTGCAGATAAAAACATCATAGTTCAAAACAATGCAGTACTCACCATCCCAAATGGATTAATAGTATTTTTCGATCCCACCACATTTTATATTAACATTGAATTTGGTAGTGGAGTTCTAATTGAACAAGGTGGAAGCATCAAAACTTCACCATAAATAACCAAATTCAATACCATAGATTAAATTATTTCAAGGGATGAACATAGAATAATGGGGCTCTTTGGAAAAAAACCAACATTTTGTGCAGTTTGCAACAAAGAATTGACCCATAAACACAAACCAAAAAGAGAATGGAATATCAAAGGATCCCTTTGCGGTGAATGTCACGTAGATAAGACAAAGGAATTCTACGAAGCTACAATAAGACAGCCATGTGTGAGTTGTAAAACTACTAAAAAAATTTCAGACTTGTGGGAACCAAGATGGCAGTGGGATATGGACGGATTATTGTGCAAAGAATGTTTTGATAAAAAGGAAGAATCTCATGCAACGAAGAAAAATTATTGCTCGTTGTGTGGTGCCAAAATAGGATTGATTCGTTACAATCCAAAACCAAAATGGAAAATTGAAGGACAGTTATGTAGGAACTGTTGGGATGGCAAAAAAGAAGAATTTGGATGAACATGAAATTTTTTAAAAAATTTCAATGCGATATTTGTTCAAGTAAATTTTCAAAACAAGAACAACTTATGCAACATCAACAAGTGGTACATTTTAAGGATCAACCATATGATTGCAAAGAATGTGGGAAAAATTTTTCAAATATGGAAGATATGAGAACCCATTTACAAAGAGAGCATAGTTACAAAAAAGACAGATGATTAAATTGCCTTTACTGTTTTAACTACAGGTGGTCTTACTTTGGTAAAGACTCTAAATCCGCAAATACATTTGATTTCTGGAAGTCTCGAAAGTTCAGTGTTTGAAACATTAGTACCACATCTCAAACAGGAGTACATTACATCAAATGTTTCTTTATGAGTTTCTTCTACATCATCAAAATTTTCTTCAACCATGTTTATCATCAAAATTTCTATAATTTAAGGGATACCAACCTATGTCAAAGACAATTCAATGTATACATCATCAGGGATTTTTAATCTCATCAATTGTCTAATTGCTTTATCATCGGCGTTAATGTTGATTATTCTTCTATGCATTCTCATCTCCCATTTTTCATAAGTTTCAGTACCGTTTCCACATGGAGATTTCCGTGTTGCAATGTGTAAGCGTTTAACGGGGAGTGGAGTAGGTCCCTTTACTTTAACTCCAGTTTTCTTTCCAATACCCATGATTTCACCGCAAACGCCATCTAATTTAGGAAGGCTCGTTGAAGTGAGTTTAACACGGGCAGTTTGAGTCATCTAACTTACCCTATGGAGTGTATTTTTCAGTAATTTCCTTTACAATTCCTGCTGCGATAGTTGCACCCATATCTCGTAGTGCAAATCTACCCATTTCAGGGAACTCTTGGAAAGTCTCAATGCAAGTTGGTCTTACTGGTCTAATTTTCACAATTGCAGAGTCACCAACTTTAAGGAATTTTGGACTTTCCTCATCAACTGCACCGGTTGCTGGATTGATTTTTTGCAAAAACTCTGTAACTGTTGCTGCAACTTGAGCAGTATGAGCGTGCATTACAGGAGTATAACCAGGTGCTATTGCTGTTGGGTGATGAATTACTATAATTTGTGCTTTGAATTCTTTTGCCACGTTTGGTGGTGCGTCAGGAGTTCCAAGAACATCACCTCTTTTGATATCTTTCTTTTCAATACCTCTGAGGTTAAAACCAATGTTGTCTCCTGCCTCAGCAGTAGGCATCTCTTGGTGGTGAGTTTCAATAGATTTGATTTCACCTTGAGCACCTGCGGGCATTACAATGATTTTCTGTCCTGCCTTCATTACTCCGGTTTCAACTCTACCTACTGGTACAGTTCCTACACCAGTAATAGTGTAAACATCTTGAATTGGTACACGTAATGGTTTACCAATTGGTTTTTCCATCACATGGAAGTCATCAAATGCTTGAAGCAATGTCTTTCCAGTGTACCATGCCATGTTTTCAGATTTTTTGACTAAATTATCTCCTTTCCAACCTGAGACAGGAATGAATGGTACATTTTCTAATTTGTAACCTACAGATCTAACTAGTTTTTCACCTTTCTCTTTGGCTGCTTTGAATGCGGCTTCAGAATAGTTACTATCATCCATCTTGTTGATAGCGACGATTAGTTGGTTTACACCTAAAGTCTTTAGCAAAAATGCATGTTCTCTTGCTTGCCCACCTGGAGCAATAGCAGTATCAGTTTCACCTTCTTTTGCAGAAAGTACTAAAATTGCTGCATCAGCCTCAGAGGCGCCTGTAATCATGTTTTTGATGAAGTCCCTGTGACCAGGAGCATCAATTAGTGTGAAGAAGAATTTTGGGGTTTCAAATTTTTGGAAAGCAAGATCAATTGTAATACCTCTTTCTCTTTCGTCTTTAATGTTATCCATAACCCATGCATACTTGAAAGTATCACCCTTTCCGGTCTTCTCGGATTCGGCTGCATGTGATGCAATAGTTCTCTCGTCTACAACTCCAAGATCCATCAAGAAATGACCCATAGTTGTTGATTTTCCATTATCAATATGACCTGTAACAATCAGGTTCAAGTGTGGTTTATCTGCCATGTCAAGTTCGTGTTCGAAGGGATTTATTACTGTTATGAATTTTTTAAAAAACATCTTTGTTTTTTCAATATTTTGTAGATCACTCAATTTTCAAAACTACACATAAATCAAAGTGTTATTGACATCAATTATGAAAATTACAGTTTCAGTGATTAAAGCAGATGTTGGTGGAATAGGAGGTCACACTAGACCAAGTGATGGATTGATTGAAGCAGTCAGAAAGACAGTAAAGGCCTCAGAACACCTTCTAATCGATTACTATATTGGCTATTGTGGTGATGATGTCCACATTGTAATGTCCCACACACATGGTGTAGACAATAATGAAATTCATAAGTTAGCATGGGATGCATTTATGGCAGGAACCCAAGTTGCAAAACAAGAAGGGCTCTATGGAGCTGGTCAAGATTTGCTAAAAGATTCTTTTTCAGGAAATGTAAAGGGTATGGGTCCAGGTGTTGCAGAGATGGAGTTCGAAGAAAGACCAAATGAAGCCTTCACAGTATTTGCCGCAGACAAAACTGAACCAGGAGCATTTAACTATCCTTTTTACAGAATGTTTGTTGACTCACTTAGCAACACAGGTTTAATTGTAAACAAATCTCTTGCACGTGGTGTCAACATCAACATTATGGATGTTGAAGAAGGAAAGGTGGCACAATTATCTTTGTGGGAAGACAAACCATCAATAGAAGCTGCACTTATGTATCCTGGAAGATATGTAGTATCCACAATCACCACAAAAGATGGCGAACCTATTGTGGCCTCATCCACCGATAGATTGCATAACATTGCAGGGACTTATGTTGGAAAAGATGACCCAATTTGCGTAGTTAGAACACAAAAAAACTTTCCAGCAACAGAAGAAGTTGGAAGTGTCTTTAACAACCCTCACTATGTTGCAGGAAATACCAGAGGAAGTCACAACATGCCATTAATGCCAGTAAAGCTAAACTCAGCTGCAACCATTAATTTTTGCATTCCAATTGTGCAGGCCCTTGTTTTCAGCATGCATGATGGAAAGTTTACAGGACCATTTGACGGATTTTCAACTCCGGATTGGGATTACATACGAGAAATTGCAACTAAAAAAGCTCTTGCGATGAGAAGTCAAGGTTTTATCCATCCAGCAACTTTGGTACCATCTGAACTCGAATACGCTGAAGGATATAGAGCAAGGATGGACGTATTAGAAAGCAAGATGAAACCAATTGAAGAAAATGCTACAAGTGGAAAAAAGAAGGAAAACTACGACGATCCTGACTAAAAAAAGTTCTTTTTTTAGTAGATATTTTTTGAGAAATAGTTAATAGAAAACAACAACTACGAAAAGTGTCTAATGCAAGGAATTTTGAAATTTTTTGATTGGAAAACTTATGCCTTTACAGCATTTGCAGTAATTGGATTTTCAAACATTGTAATAGTTTTGTTTGGCCAAACAATTCCCAACGTAATGATAACTTTTTTTAAAAACGCAAGCGAGGTAGTTATTTTAACATCGGTGTTTTTGTTTGCCATAGCTTGGCTTCTCAAAGCGAGACCACATAATAGACCAAAAAAATACGACGTGATAGTATTTGACGTATTTGGAAATAAAAGCCAAATTGACGGAATTAGAACAGAATTTAAGACACATGACGTAGCCTGGAGTTTTATGAAGCAGTATAAAGAAGCATATCCTCTCTACAACTTTGCTTTGGTATCAAACAACCCCAAACAGATCAAACCAACTATTTTTCGCTACATCTAAGTTTAGAAAACAAATAATTATTTCAATTAAAGAAAGACATCATGCCAGTTAAGATCTTCAGTGGGGTAGAATATGTGGTTGAAAAATCGGTAAACCAGTTTATCAAAGATGTAAAGGTGATTGACATAAAAATATCAAGCCATCTAAACAAAAATGATACGTCACAGGTGTTTGTTTTAATTCATTATGAAGGTCAACCGCCAAGCCATTCATCAGGCCCAGGTTTACTGTAATTTTGATTCAAACTTTTATTCAGGAGAATAAAAAAGAATAGAATGAAGTTTTCTATTCTAGCTGAATCTTTAAACAAGATGGAATCAACTACAAAGCGTTTAGAGTTAACTCAACACTTGGTAGAATTGTTTGAAAAAACCCCACGTGAGGTTGTTTCAATAATTGTTTATTTGCTGCAAGGAAAGCTTCGGCCAGACTTTGAAGGAGTTGAATTAGGTGTTGCAGAGAAGCTTGCGATAAGAGCAATATCAAAATCATCAGGATTAACGGTGAAAAAAATTGAAGAAGAATATCAAAAAAGTGGAGACTTGGGTCAAGCAGCAACAAAAATCTTAGAACAAAAGACACAAACTACGTTTTTGATGGAAAACATTACTGTGGAACGAGTTTATGAAACATTATTCAAAATTGCAAAATTAGAAGGAGTCCGTTCACAAGACATGAAGATGAAGTACATTTCCAGTCTTCTAAACGATGCCACACCTCTTGAAGCAAGCTATATTCTTAAAATATTACTTGGAACTTTGCGTTTAGGAGTTGCAGAAAATACAGTCATGGACGCACTTGCAATAGCATATACAGGAAGTAAAGAAAATAGAAAACATCTAGAGCATGCATATAATGTTTCAAGCGACCTAGGAAAGGTTGCAGAAACTATTGCAATGAACGGGCTTGACGGGATAGAAAATTTCCAAATAACATTGTTTAATCCTATTAGACCAATGCTGGCAGACAGAGTAAAAAGCGAGGAAGAGTCTATCGATAAATTGGGAAATGAATTTGCAGCAGAATACAAGCTTGATGGAGAAAGAGTACAACTGCACGTAGATGGAGAAAAAGTTAGGTTGTTCTCAAGAAGTTTGGAAAATATTTCTGAATACTATCCAGACATTATTGATAAAATTCCCAGAGTTATTGATGCTGACCAAGTAATTTTGGAAGCCGAAGCTGTTGCAATAAATGAAAACACAGGAGAATTTTTACCATTTCAGGAATTAATGCACAGGAGGAGAAAATACAAAATAGAAAAAGCTGTATTACAGTATCCGATTACAGTTAATTTTTTTGATATTTTGTACCATAATGGGAAAAGTTGTCTTGGTTTAGATTATAAACAAAGAAGAGAACTGTTAGAAAAAATTGTTAAGGAAGATGAATTTGCAAAACTAGTTCCAATGACAATAATAAAAAATGAAAATGACATTGAAGAGTTTTTGGAAAATAGCATTAATTCTGGATGTGAGGGATTAATGCTAAAGATGTTGGACGGGCCATATCAAGCAGGTGCTCGAGGGAATTTTTGGTTAAAGCTAAAAAGAGAATACAGAAATGAACTCGGAGACAGTTTAGATCTGGTAGTTGTCGGGGCTTTCTTTGGAAAGGGAAGAAGAACCGGAAAATATGGAACATTACTTTTGGCATCCTATGATTACGATACGGATACTTTTACTAGCATATGTAAAGTAGGAACTGGATTTACAGATGAATACCTAGATCAACTTTACCAAATTTTATCAGATAAAGTTACTTTAAAGAAAAATCCCAGAATAAATAGTGAGATGGAGGCAGATGTTTGGTTTGAACCAGAACTAGTAATAGAAGTAGTAGCATCAGAAATCACATTGAGTCCTATTCATAAGGCTGCCAGAGATGAAATTAGAAAAGGTGCAGGTCTTGCATTAAGATTTCCTAAATTCACAGGGAAGATCAGAGTAGAAAAATTTGCTGAAGATGCATCAACTAATGAAGAGGTTGTTGCTCTATACAAAGGTCAGAAAAAAATTGCACATGACAAAAGCCTGATGTAAATCACGCGTAAAATAATCTAAAATTCATCGAGGATTTAAATTACCTAGAGCATCCTTAAAATTTGAAATGTATAGCGGAGAACTAGAAGTTCAAGCTAAGAGAAAGGCAATTGCGGTTTTACAAGACGAGATAAATAGAATCCTAAACGCATCAAGGGAGTTATCACAGCTTCCCGAAATGATGATGAAAAAAGACAAAACAGGCATCAAAAATGCGTTAGAGCAGATCTCAACTATAGAAGAAGAAGTAGAGAACCTAAGAAGAAAAATCACTAGAGAAGTTGCAGATGTGGGAGGATTAATCATGAATAGAGAAAATCTCTTGAACACAGCATACACTATGGATGAAATTGCAGGATACATAACAGGAATTTCATTCAAGCTTGCACAAGTAAAACCTGCAACTCTGAAAAGCTCAAAGCTGGACGGAGACATCACAAAGTTGATTGAATTGGTGGTAGACCAAGTCTACAAACTAAATGAGATCATTAGAAGCCTAAGTACAAACACAGCAAATGCAATAGAACTTGCTCAAGAAACTCAAAAAATAGAAAGAGAAATCGATCTCAAATACAGACAGGCAACAATGAAGCTCTTAACTGAAGTAACAAACACAAAAGAGCTTTTGCTAATGAAAGATGTGATTGAAGGAATTGAAGAAATGGCAGACAAATGTCAAAGAGTATCAGATTCATTCATCTTGTTAGCATTAAGCCTATAGAACTACATCCTTTTTTCATATTTTTATCACAGAAACCAAAGAATATACAATTCATATACTAACCCTATTTTTTTAGGTTCAATGAAGTGTGAAATTATCGAGAACAGGTTAATTGTTTGGAATATCGAGGATTCAAGAAAATTATTCAGTGAGGGATACTATGGAAAACCTATCGGAATTCCCAAACCAAAGCCTGAAGAAATTAACGTTCCCTTAATTTTAGATTTGATTGAAGGTTTGTATCTACTTGAAAATAAAAAAATATCAATATTCAAAGACAAGAAAAAATTATCCATTGAGGAAATGACAGAGATTTGCAAAAAGGAATATCACGACTTTGATAAAAAGTATCTAGTGTACAAAAATTTCCGAGATAAAGGATACATTATCAATCCAGGAATCAAATTCGGTTGTGACTTTGCAGTATATGAAAAGGGGCCAGGAATAGATCATGCCCCTTTTTTGATTCAAGTGTATAATAGAAGTGATCCTATCACATCAACAGCAATTGTTTTAGCAGGTAGACTTGCAACGACGGTTAGAAAACAATTCATCTTAGCAATACCTAAAGGAAAAGATAAAGTAGATTTTTTGGCACTTGATTGGTGGAAGGCTTAAACTTCTTTAATATGACCTGCAATTCGATCATAAATCCAAAAGAGTTCTTCTGAAATTCCAAAATCCAAATGGTTTTTCCATTTGTTTCTTATTCTAACAACGTCATCAGTTGGTTCTACATAGATTGTTGCATCCTTGACTGTTTGCTTTACAATCATATCATTTAGTTCAGTATCTAAGTTCAAAAGTTTAGCTAAACTACCATTTCCGTCCCACTCTACTTTAGATACTGTTTTTGAAGCAAAATGTCCTTTTGTTGAAAGTTTTGTTTTTGCCAAATAGTTAGATACTGCTCTACCAGGGTTTTTTCTCACTATAAAATGAGCTTGAAATCTATCTTCAGCGCCCCATGGGAGTGGATTAGGATCTTGCATTTTTTACCCCTTTTGAATAATTTGAATTACATCAATGTTAGTACTTTTTAATTCAAGACACCCCTTGTTTGTTACCATTCTAGGAGTTTGGGAAAAATATCTACTGTAATAATCACCTTTTTCGACATCCACCGTAGCAATTTCTTTTGCTTCGGCATCTACACCAATTTCTTTTAGCATGTCCTGGAATTTTTCCGGCCAAGTCTTGTAGACAAATGTATCAGACTCGGAGTCATGCATGAAAAACTATGATTTCTACCCACAAATAAAGATATCAAGAAAATTATTAATCAGATGTTTTTTGAACTAGACCAGATCTAATGAATATTCTGAAAATAAAGAGTCAGATTCTAGAGATTAACAATCAAATTAAATAATACTTTGAGACTGATCTTTTATCCATGCTAAAATTCCAAGATAAAACCGCCCTCATAACAGGAAGTGGAACGGGAATTGGACAAGCAATTGCTAAAAAATTTGTTGAAAATGGAGCAAGTGTGATAATTTTAGGTAGAAGAAAAGAGCCACTAGAAGAGACGGCAAAAATGTTGGAAGGGGTAATCACTCAGATCAATAGCGGGGCCAAAGTAAGGATATTCTCAGGAGTAGATGTTGCCGATTACGATGCAGTGACTAACATGTTTGATACATTGAAAAATGAAAATAAAATTATTGATTTTATAATAAATAATGCAGGGGTATCTGGTCCGGTGACTTGTTTTGCTAATGCCCCATTAGATGAATTCAAAAGTACCGTAGGCATTCATTTGACAGGAACATTTTGGGGATCGGTTCAAGCCCTAAAAGTAATGAAAGAAGGAGGGAAAATCATTACCATATCAACATTTTTCACAGAAGAAAGACCACTAGAACAAAGACCGTACAGATTCAGGAGTCCCTATACTGCATCCCAAGGTGCAAAAAATAGACTTGCCGAATTAATGTCATGGGAATTAACAGATAAAGGAATTATTTCAATTGCAACAAATCCAGGCCCTGTTCATTCAGATAGAATTTACAAAACAGTTTACCCAAAAGCTGCATCCGAATTCATGCGAGTTAGCGGTTTTGAAGATTTGACTCCAATCCAGGTAGACTCTGCAAACAAAGAGCTTCTACCACTACTTGGAGAAGAGGAAAGTACTGTGAAAGAAGGAATCGCCCATGCGGCACAGAAACTTTCACAAGAAGCAGGAAAAGATACAGAAAAATTAACACAGACACTAACAAATCTCTTAAACAAAATTCAAACTATTGCAGAAAAAGTTCAGAGCAATACATCTCACATGATTGCAAACCAAGAGTTTCTATCACAATCACAGGTTGCTGAATCGGTTCTCAATTTGTGCGATGACGAAATTGCCAAAATTATTAACGGGAAAGTAATTCCTGGAGACAGGGTATTCTACCCTGTAAAACCACACATTGGAACGGCTACGCCAGGTGTCCACCAACCTGATTTTACTGGAAAGTCAGTTGTATTTACCATTGAGGCTACAGACAAAACCGATTCAGAGAGAATTCAATTTTTGGCAAAACATGTAGAGAGTAATGGTGGAAAAGTAGCTTGCTTTATTTCCGAAACAACCCCCAAAGAACTTCAAGATTCTATTAGCAGCACATGTCATTCGCACGTGGTAAATATCAAAAATCCAGAAGAAGTTCAAAGGTGGTTCAACACAGCAAAAACCAACCTAGGGGAAATTTTAGCAGTGGTACATATCACTGGAAAATTACCTCAAATCTCAAAATTAACTGAACTGACAAGAGAGGGATGGGAAGAATTAATTGAAAAATTCATCACAACCCCCGCAACTGTAGGTCAGATAGCATTAGAGCATTTTGTACCAGGAGGTGCAAAAGATCCACGGCTTTACAAAGATGCAAAAGGCGCCATGATGATAATTGGTCCAGACTTGCCTTCAGGAAAAAAAGTTTCTGGAACACAAAGGGCTCAAGTGGAAGTTTTTAGAGGTGCATTAAGACCATTTACCACAACTGTTAATCAAGAACTAAGTGATGTTCTTAATTCAAAGATCAGAATATTTTCAATATTTCCAGGTTCGGTTACAGGTTCTGAGCCAGAAAATCAAAGAATTGCCAATGCTTTGAACTTCCTAGTTTCAGAAAATGCGTCGTCCTCATCAGAAGTAACATTTTGTGTTGATGAAACACGATAAGAATGAAAAAATTTTCAGAGTTTAGAATAGGAGACAAGTTTTTTTCAACTTGCAGTATTTCAGAAAAAGAGTTAGATGAGTATTTTAATTTCTCTCGTGTAAAGAATGCGTTTTTGGAAGACTATAAAGGTAAAAAACAACAACTTGTTTCCGGAAGAGCAGCATTATCAAGAATGGAAGGAGAATTTACAAGATTAAGTCAGATTTATGGAAATCACATCATATTTGTTGGGACGGATGGAGATCCGGAATGGGAAAACCGAAGTACAAGGTTTTTGAAACCGTTACACACAGATGAAGTATTAAAAATCCAATACATTGTTTCAGGAAAGGAAGACATAGATGAAGAGTATGGAAAAATTGCAGTAGACTTTGAGGGGACCAACCAGCAAGGTGATACAGTTTTAGTTTCTAGAAAAAATTTATACAGAATCAAAAAGGAACCACCAAAATAAAATTAAACTGGAGAGCCAACATGTCTCTCCAGCTCCTAGAAAGTTGAAACCTAGAAGACAAAACTATATTGCAAAATTAGTATAAAAGCACCAGATTTTTGTACAAGTGTGAATTTTAATCATTTAACAAATACCAGTTATCGCTAATCGAATCAAGGAACATTTTGATTGCTGCTCCAATAATCACAACAGAGACTGTAATTTGTAGAAATCTTTCTTTAATGTCAACGGACAATCTAGCTCCAACAAGACCGCCCATAAAAGAACCCAAAGCCAAGAGTCCGGCAATAAGAAAATCAGAGTGTCCCAGAGTGGAATGAACCACTACTCCAGAAAACGATGCAAATAGTAAAATAAGTTGAGAGGTAGGAGCAGCTTTTTTCATCACCATTCCCATTCCAACAACCATCAATGGAACAAATATTATTCCACCACCTATTCCAAAAAATGCTGACAAAATTCCAGCAAAGAAGCTTGCACCGATTGAAAATACCATCATCTGTTTTGAGAGATTTACTTTTTTGTCTTCAATTTTTTTTCTTACAAAAATGTAAATCGCAGAGGCGATTAGCACAAATCCAAACAGAATTTTGAAAATTTCAGGGGCAACATTGCTTGAAAAAAAAGCCCCCAATACAGTACCAGGAACAGTTAGCAGGCCAAGTTTCAAACCAAGAGAAAATTCAATTCTTTTTTGTTTGGAATACGAAATAGTAGAGGCTGCGGCGTTACTAAAGGCCGCAAATAAGCTACTACTTGCTGCAAGAGTTGGAGAGAATCCAAAAAAGGTAAGAATTGGAACCACTATAATTCCTCCGCCTAATCCAATCATTGAACCCAATACGCCAGCTACAAAACCCAAACCAATCAGGCCAAGTTGATCTATCATTGTAAACGTCAATCAAAGAATCTTATTGTATATTATATTTTGATTTAGTTGGGAATAATAAATTTCCACAAGTATCCTTCAGTATTTGTTGTAATCTCTAGCAACAAACCCTTTTTTGCAAGGCCAGAGATTTCGGATTTACTGGTAGTTTTTTTTGCCTCAAGATGATGAGCATTTGCAGCATCAATCCAAGCAGAGACAGATTCAAACCCTCCTGGTTTTTCCTCCTCCCAACAAGTACAGACAAGAGATTCCACTAAAGTTTTAAAAACAATTTTAGTTTCATCGAGATTATTCAGCATTGGAGAGACCTGAATCACACCAATAACAAACCTGGGTTTTTCAGGCGTTCCAACCATATGGATATTGCCCAGATATTTTCCATCAGAATCTAAAAGTTCAGTTGATGTACAGTATTGGATTGAATTTTGCAGAGAGTCATTTGCAAAAAAAGTACAGTATTGATTTATTGCATCTCCACTTAATTTTAAAGGTGAAGACATGGAGATACTATATTCCAACAGTAAATTTTTGAGATCTTTATTTGTTTGAACATATGAAAATGATAATTCAGGTTCTGAGTTATCATTAAAGTTAATGACTAAAAATCCTCCTAAAATAGTGATCAAGATTGCTATGGAAGAAATAATCATGATCTTTTTTTTCATTGTAATTGTAAATTAGATTTCCAAGATAAGGCTTTGCAATCTTAAATTGAGATGATTTCTAATTTGGATTCTTTGGTAATTCCAAACTTTTGTACAAATCCAGATGTTACTTCTAAAATATACTTGGCCTCCCCGCTTGGGACTATACTTTGACAAGCCATAATTTCCGTGGCGGATTTACATGGAGGAATTTCCTGTTCAATGTGCACAATATTCCCCTCACCATCAAACCAAATCATATCCAAGGAAAATTGCATGTTCAACATCCATAAAGAATAGACTCCAGATTCATTAAAGACAAAAATCATCCCTTCGTCATATGGCAATTGATTTTGAAACATCAACCCTCTAACACGACGGGGTTCAGTATCTGCAATTTGCACCTCTAAAACAACATCATCTACCTTTACCATACCCCTAGGAAATTCTACTGATTCTAGTTTACTATCGCTAGGAATTGAAAGAACTCCGACAATTCCAATAATTACTGCAGCTACAGCAATTGGAATTAATGCCTGATTTCTTGTAGTCACACCATTCTATTTTAAGTTCCGTTAAAATAGCTTAACTAAAATAAACTACGATTCAGACAGGATTAATTTGGATTACCCCTTTTTCTACAAGAAATTTTATACCTTTTATGAAATCATCCTCTTGAATGAGATCATCGGCCCACCATGAAGCATTATTCTTTACCCAATCAGGCACATCTTTGTCCATCCAAGAAGCAGGATAAGGTAAATCTTGAATCACAACTATTTTGTTTTGTAACAAATAGGAAACAGCTTGTACAAATGAATCATCATCGATTTGCCCAAGTGCCCACCACTTTGCATTATTTTTAACCCATTCTGGAATGATTTTAGGTTCAGGGGAAGGATCCTTGTTAATTGCGAGATTAATTTTCAGCGAACCTTTACTTGTAAATTCAGATTGAATTGTTTTTGTTCCACTCATTATTTTAAACGAGGAAACTTCCATTGGGGATTGCTGAAACAAAACTCCATACACTTCGATTCTCACATCATACGTTTGTCTTTCCTGTAAGACCAATGGTAAAGAAACAGATCCAGAAGAAGAATGGGTTAGAGATGTTGGCCCGTAAATATCAGCTCCAGCAGATGAGATCGTTATTTTATAATCCACATGTTCTTGAATTGCTTTGTTGCTAGGTTTTACAAAATCAAAATTCAGCAATATGTTTTTCTCTGGTTCATCCAGAGCAAGAAAGCTTTGAGAGGTATTGGGGGTTACCGTTATCAGTGAAATATCGGTTTCAGAGCCATATCTAGCCAGAAAAGAGTAAACTCCTGTCGAGTGCAGCATTACTTTATCTACAACTATATCAGCCTCAAATTTTTTATCATTTACTGCTAATTTTTTAATTGAAATAATATCACCTTCAGGTGATAGAATCATCAAACTAACATCAGAGCCAAATTGAGTGGCTACAACACGGCCAGTGACGTGAATAACATCTCCTTGTGAATAATTTTTCTTGTCAGTTTCCAAAGTTAGAAGATTTTGTTCTGCAAACACGTTTTGTATAGAGAAAGATAATATCAGAATTAAAAACAGCCCGATTACTCTCATGTGTTAGTATTATTACATGATGGATTATTTAACAGCAATTAACTGTCATACAATTAATCTACAATTTTGTATTGAGATGTGTTAAATTTTTTTGTGACGCATTAATTTTCTTTTTGTTGATTTATTTTGTTAAGAACCTCATCAATTAGAGAAATTTGTTTGCCAGTTTCAAATGAAATTGGAATATCATTTCCAAATAATTCAAAATTTGCGGTTCCATTTATTCGAATATTCATCATTCCCTTGTCCTTAATTATCGATTCAATGGTAGGATTCAAACTGGCTTTTTGTAAATTCTGAAATACATCAATTTTCTTGCTTTCTCCAGGATTGATTGTGGTGTTGATTTGGCTATAACCATGTCCAACCAAAATTTCATTTATGGACAAATCATAATACAGGTCTGGAACATATACTGGGAGGAGCCCGTTGTTGGTTAATTCAAAAACAATTCCTAGATCAATTCCTGAGATTACTTCAAGAACTACAGACTCCCAGTTTCCAGATAGTACGTGAAGACTCAGATTTGCTAAATCAAACAAAGAAAGATTTTCAAGGTGGATTTCAACAGAAGATAGATCTACTAGTGAAACATTTACTTGTGAGTAGGAATAGAAAATAATTCCAAAGACAATCATTACCAAAATTACAGATAAGGATGCAATCACGATAATTTTTTTTCTCAATATATCGAGAAAATGTATGAAAAAATTAAGTGTATTGAAAAAATTGTTTTTTAAAAAATTTTTTGTTCATTTGAACAACCAAGTTCTCTTATTTTACAATGAGAGTTTCAATCATGGCAATAACCATCCACATGATGAGCAAAATTATTGAAGAAAAAAATACCAAAAACCAACAATCAGAATTCAAAGGAAATTAGAGTAATTAAAAAACAAAATCAGATTGCTTCTTGTGAACCCATCATAATTTTAGGAACATTAAATTATTTGGATTTTACGAGATCTTTTATTCTTTTTAAATTAGAAACATTGGATTCGTGAAACATTGTCAAGGTTTCCGCAAGTGATTCTGGCAAAACTTCTTTGAGATGTTTTACAAATTCATCTCCACCAAGAATCATATTATCAATTAATTCTTCAATATCATTTTTTTTTTCATCCATAATATTGTATAAACAAACTAGTATTCAATAGATTCTATTTGGATTTTTATTGGCAGTCCACGCAAGGCCAGAGGGGGCATGAAATACGGCACTTGCGGTGAACTTCCTATTTTTGTTTAGATAAAAAAACTACTTAACAAAATGCATGTCCAAAATCTACAACAAATCTAACTGTATCAAAGAGATCTAGAAAATGGTCTTTTTGAAATCACTTAATGAAGACATGGTATTTCTTGTCTGATGACCTATATCATGGATAGTAGCACCGTTGTATTTTTTATCAAGATATCTTCCTGCAAGAATCATAGGACCGCCAATAGCGCATGTTACTCCAGTGGGTTCAGGAATCCATAACATCAAGAATCCTACTTTTTGAAGTTTTTTTCCAGGTGCAGGGGCTTTCTGGAGGCAACCAAGAGATTTTGAAGTATGAGAATGATCAATTTTTGCAAGATCCGAGTAAAGGCTAGCTTTTCTATTGGTAGTTTCATGAATTTTTCTTAATTTTTCTAGTCGTGACTTTAAGTGATCTACCATACAACACATCATTAGATAAAAAATTAGTTAACATCCAAAGATCAAAACCAGATACCATCCAGTCAACTTCAGATAACATAATCTTATAGACTGACATTTAATTATACCAGCAACAAAAAAACCATACAGTATTGAAAAAAAATGCTAAAAGATTAGAATCCATAAAGGCAGCGCACAAATCAGAAAAAGCAAGTTTTAGTACAAGAATGGAAGATTATTTAGAAATTATCGCAGAACTAGTGGAGCTAAAGGGATATGCCACCACATTGGATATCTCACGATACATGCATGTAAGTGCTCCAAGCGTGACAAAAATGCTTCAAAGGTTAGACGAGAACGGATTTTTAGAATATGAAAAATATCACGGGATTAATCTAACTTCTAAAGGAAATCAAATTGCTGACACCATAAGGCAAAAACATGGAATTTTATTAGAATTTTTTGAAATTTTGGGAGTAGGATATGAAATTGCTAATCAAGACGCAGAAGGAATCGAACACCATTTAAATCCAAAAACAATAAAACAACTTAGAAAATTTCTTACCTTTCTCAAGGCAAACCCTAAGATTTTAGAAAATTTCAAAAATCTTTGAGATAAATATGAATGTCTTTTTGAGATGATGCAAGATCCATCAAATTTCTTGCAGTATCAGATCTACGGGGAATTTTTATCTGACCTTTTTTTCCAATTCTTGCGCTTGTGACATAATCATCATTTACAAAAATATCCGCGTGCATTGAAGTGTATTCCCTTCCAACAGTTAAAACAACAGATGTTTTAGATTCAGAAAAAGAAAATGGCAAGTCACCAACATCAGCAGATTTCAAGGAATTTCTTTCTTCTACATCAATATGTATATTCAGATGTTTTTCTATGTCGCTAATGTTAGAACCCCCCCTTCCTATTATCGCTGGGATTGCTTGTTTGTCTACAAATACCTTAACTCGATTATCTGATAAAATTTCTACTTCAGATTTTGGATCATATTTTTTGAATGTCTCACGGATCTTGTCTTCAGCTAGTTTTTCAATTCCCACTTTTTGTGATTTTTTACCAATTGGAACAATTACGTTTTCTTCTCCAAACGTATAGATTTCATGTTCTAAAATATTGTTCTCAAAATTCCTAATCTCTATTACAGGTCTTGCCAAGTCAGATTCTGTCATACCTGTTGGAACTTTGACTTTTAGTTCCAAATCATATACTTTTTCAATCTTCCCGTCTTTTACAAAAATTACTGTGTCAAGAACGTTAGGAATTATTCCAAGTTCAATTTTCCCAATAAATCTCTGGATTGCATCCAGAGGGGAATTTGCATGAACCACGCCAACCATTCCAACACCGGTGAGCCTCAAATCAGAAAATGTGAGAAAATCCTCTCTCCGCCTTACTTCATCAAATATGGTATAATCAGGCCTAACAAGCAACAAGATGTCTGCAGAGTTATCAAAACTTCCGTCAAGTTTGCTGTATTGAGTTATGCCTGAATTAACTTGTAAATCTCTTGGAGATTCAAAAGTCTTTACAATTTTTCCTTGCTCATGATAAAAATTTGCAAGGCCAGAAGCCAAAGTGCTTTTTCCAGACCCCGGAGGACCAGAAATCACAATACCTTCTGCACGGTCTGAGAATCTTTTCATTAGTTCTGATGAAATAGAATAATCATTTAGGGATAATTTCACGATAGGATGAACAATTGTAATTTCAAAGGATTCAGAAAAAGGAGGTTTGGTAATTGCAATTCGGTAATCCTTGTATTGAATTACATATGCACCAGTTTTTGAAAGCTCAAGAGTGCTAGAATCAGAAGTCTTTGGAGTTTCAAGAATTTGCCTTGTCATAAACTCCAGATCCTCCCTTGAAAGAATCTCATCACTTATCTTTGCCAATTCAAAAGATCCAGGAGTTCCTTTTTTCCCAAGGGGTTGACAATTTTCTTTGAGATGGACACTCATTGTCTCAGAGTCGAAATATTTTAGAAATTCCAAATTTTCTTCTTTAATCACAGGTTGCAAAAATACAGAAGAAATTCCTTCTGCTTGTGCAACAAGATGTTGTACATTATCAGAAGTGTACAAGGTAGCTTGATTTTGCTTTGCAATATCTTTAATGATAGAGTCAATCTTCCCTTTTCCTGCCATACGAATTTCTTCAAAAGATGGATGAGACCCTTGAATAGATATTTGAAGACCAAAGTTTTGTGATAGAGTGTTTATCTTCTTGATTTCAGTCAAGCCTTCAAATCCCTGTTCCTTATCTTGTGATGCTTGTGATTGTAATTCATCTATCACGGCTTGAGGTATTATTATCTCAGAATTTCTAATATTTCCAGATTCTATTAGTGTAATCAGCATTCCGTTAATAATCACACTTGTATCAATCACAATCTTTGACAAAATTTCCCTATTCACTAAAGAATAGTGGTACTAAATTAGTTTACGCGAATCTATAGAAATTCGTTTATTTGTTTTAATACTACATTAAAGTCAAAGGGTTTTGAAATGGAGGAGGATGCTCCAATTTGAATACACTGATTTATTATTTTTTGATCATCACTTGCAGTGATCAAGATAATTTTGGCTTTAGGATCTTTTTCTAAAATCTCCTTTAAAACAGTCATACCATCCTTTTTTGGCATTGCCAAGTCAAGCAACAGCAAGTCTGGAGTGGTTTTAAAATATAGAGAAACCGCATCCTCGCCATTTGCAGCTTCGGCAACCACGGAATGTTTCCCAATATCCAAAATATCTTTTAAAACTAGTCTTATTGCATCAGAATCATCTGCAATCATTATCTTTGCCATCTAAATCATATCCCATTTGAGCATATAAAAAACAATTAATCAAGTATTTTTAAAGAAAGATCTGAAACTTCTTTCTGAATAGAACTTAGATCGTGTGTTTTTTCCATAGCCATACTCATTTGGTGAGTTGAATTTTTTAGGCATTCAAGGAACCCGTCTAATTTTTTACCAGAAACAATTTTTTTTAAAATGCAATCAAGAGATTTTGCCAAATTTCCAACATTTTCCTTTCCCATCATTGGGGCTAGTCCTTTAATTTTATGCATATGTTGCTCAATTTTGGAAGCATTTTTTTCCATTTCTGAGTCGTCAGAACATGAATTAAGAATATTTAAAATTCCAACCAATTCCTCGTTTATCTCTCGGGTGGCTACCCTGAGAAATTCATCAGACATGACTGTTCAAGAAATAACATCTCCTCTTTTTATACTTCATGCCTAGTTTTTCTTATTGTGAAAATAGTTAGTAAACTGTACATGCTAATTGGAATTTTAATTGTAGCTGCGGCATTTAATCTGTTTTTGTTATACCAAGATGAAAAAACTGGAATTTTCGGAGATGGGTCCAACCAGCAGACCATAATTCAGTTACTTTTAGGTATAGATATTGCAACATTTTTCCTAGTTCCAATTGTAATTAGACAATCACTCTCTCCCTTAGATACAATCAACAAAGCACTATCCAAAGTTAAAGAAGGATTCTATGGCGAGAAAATAAAATACAATTCAGATGATGAAATAGGTCAACTGGTAAAATCCTTTAATGTAATGTCAGATACTATTAAAGAAAAAGAAGAAATTGCAAAAAAAACAGATCTTGCAAAAGATGAATTTCTGGCAATGATTACACATGAGCTAAAAACACCCCTTGTTCCCATTCAGGGATATTCAGATATCTTACTTAATGAGCATTTAGGAGAGCTAAACCAACAACAAAAAGACAGACTGTCAATCATAAAATCAAGTTCTGAAGCACTTCTGGCAATAATTTCGGATTTGTTGGATGTTCAAAAGCTTGAGATTGGAAAATTAAGAATGAAAAAAGAAGACAAAGACATTAAAGAATCCATTACAAAATCAGTTTCTGCAATTTTGCCTCAAGCAGAAAAAAATGGAATAGAGTTAACGGCACATGTCGAAAATTTTATAGTATATCATGATCCTGAAAGAATAAAGCAGGTTCTAACAAATCTTATAAAAAATGCAATAATTGCAGTAGAGCCAAAAAAAGGGAAGATAGACGTAATAATGAAAGAAACCCCATCTGAGATTAAAATCAGTGTCAAGGACAACGGGATGGGAATTCCAAAGGAAAAACAAAACGATCTTTTCAAAAAATTCTATCAAGTAGACACCACACTCACTAGAGAAAGGGGTGGGAGTGGATTAGGGCTGGCAATATGTAAAGGAATTATAGATAATCACGGGGGGGAAATTTCTGTAGAAAGCGAGCAAGGAAAGGGAGCAACCTTTACTTTTACAATACCCAAGATTCCAATGGAAATTACTTAAAGAAAACAAACTCTCAGAACTAAAATCCCTCACTCTTGGCAAAAAATGGGTATGTTGAAAAATAAGGCATGGAAGAAGGTTACGAACCACCAAAAAATAGCGATTTTTACTCAAATTGTACAGCATATTTTGAGTTTCTCCGTCACAAGGGAAAGGCAGATTATGAGTTTGAAGATGAGTATTACTTTACAATGCCTGCCATTTCAAGTCAATAAAACACATAAGATTTAGGAAGAACCTTGACTTTTTAGTTTCATGAGTTCTGTTCTTTATGATTACGCCGAAAAAGCAGTTGAATTTGCGATAATGCATGGAGCACAGTATTGTGATGTCAGAGCAGAAAGTCAAATAAAAAAATCAGCAATCATCGAAGATGACATGATTGAAAATACCAAGGATTCTTTAGATGAAGGATTAGGAATTAGATTTTTAAAAAACGGAAAATGGGGATTTTGTTCTTTTACCAAACCAGAATCATTTGACATGATAAAAAATCCATTAAAAGAAGCAATAAGCCATACGGGACATTATTCAGAAAATAAAATTATTTTATCTGAATTATGTTCAATAAAGGTAAAAAATATAACAAAAAATTTTCAATTTTTAAAAAAACCAGAGATGGAAGACATTTTGGATATAGGATTGGAATGCAGTAGAATTATTTTAGAAAATCCATCGATAAAAAGATCAATTGTAAATCCTTGGTATACAATAAATTCAAAATATTTTGTTAGTAGTGAAGGGGCACACATATTGCAAAATTATACAGACGTAGTAATCGAAATGATTGCAACTGCTCATGAATCAGGATTAACCCAATCCATAAACATTACTGAGGGGGGAAGAGGAGGAATAGAACAAATAACAAAAAACGATACAGCCCAAAAAAGTGCTGCTGAAATTTCACAAAAAGCGGTACAATTACTTAATGCAAAACCAGTAAAAGAAGAAAAAGCAAAAGTTGTCATGAATCCCGATTTTGTATCATTATTAACCCATGAAATTTTAGGACATCCTTCTGAAGCGGACAGAGTTTTAGGGAAAGAGATGGCATGGGCGGGAGGTTCATGGTGGAAGAACAAACTTGGTGAAAAAGTAGGATCAGATAACCTCAATGTATTTGATGATCCCACTATCAAAGAGAGTCTTGGCTGGTATTTTTTTGATGATGAAGGTGTAGAAACTTCAAAAACCAAATTGATAGAAAAGGGAATATTGGAAAACCACATGCAAAATAGAGAAACAGCAAGTGTTTTTAGAACTAATCCCACAGGAAACATGCGCGCAACTAACTATAGATTCATGCCTTTAATCAGAATGGCTTGCACATGTATTGGAAAAGGAGACTGGAAAGCAGATGAAATTGTGCAAGATGTAAAAGAAGGGTATCTTATTTCAAACATGAAAGTACCCTCAATAGACATGAAACGCTACAACTGGAGTATTTCCTGCCAGTATGCTCAAAGAATTGAAAATGGAGAGTTGACGGATTTGTTAAGAGATGTTATTGTCATGGGAGTCGCTCCAGAGTTCTTCCAATCAATAGACGCATGTGGAGATGATTTTACAGTAAGACCAATTACAAATTGTGGAAAAGGAGATCCAATGCAATCAATGATAATGGGAAACGGAGGTCCGACAATTAGAGGAATGGCAACTGTAAAGAGCGTGGCATAGATGAATCAAAATTTAGAAAAAATCCGACAGCAAGTAATAGAATGTAAGAATTGTGAATTGTATAAAACTAGAACTAACTCCGTTCCAGGGAAAGGAAACTATAACGCAGATGTAATGTTTGTTGGAGAAGCACCAGGGCGAAATGAAGATTTGAAAGGAGAGCCTTTTGTAGGAGTAGCAGGAAAAAAATTAACTTTGGTACTGGAAGAGATTGGAATATCAAGAGATGAGGTATACATAACAAATACAGTGAAATGCAGACCACCTGGGAATAGAATTCCAAGTAAAACTGAAAAAGAAAAATGTCAAGACTATATTGCTAAAGAAATTAAAATCATAAAACCAAAAATAATTTGTGTGCTTGGGAATACCGCATTTGCTTCCATCTTGGGAGGAAGTGAAATTACAAAATATCGTGGGAAAGTTGCCAAGAAAGGAGATCAATTATATTTTATTACAATTCATCCTGCAGCATCGATTTACAATCAAGAATTAATAAAAGTCTTAAAAGAAGATATGAAAAAACTTTTTTTGATTACCAGAGAATTAAAAAATGGCAAAAAAGTATCAATAGATATTGAGTTTACTTCCTAGAAAATTTTATTCACATGATACAGTAATCGTTGCCAAAGAGCTATTAGGGAAAAAGATAGTTAGAAAAATAGGTGCTCAAACAATCTCAGGAATAATTACAGAGACTGAAGCCTACAGGCATTCCGATGACCCTGCAAGTCATGCATATAGAAAAAAGACCGAACGAAACAAGGCTATGTTCGAAGAGGTAGGAAAAGCCTATGTGTATTTCACTTATGGAATGTATTTTTGCTTTAATGTGGTTGCAAGAAATCAGAAAGTTGAGGCAGGGGCGGTTCTAATCAGGGCAATTCAACCAGAAAAAGGAAAAGAGATCATGATGAAAAACCGAGATAAAAAAAATGATAAGGACTTGGTCAATGGGCCTGCCAAACTAACTCAAGCGTTTGCCATTACAAAAAAACACTATGGATTGGATTTGACTAACAATCAAGAATTGTATATTACTGAAGGGATTCAATCTGGAAAAATAATTGCATCTCCACGAATTGGAATTAAAACTGCTCTTGACAAGTTATGGAATTTCAAAATGAGTTTAGATACATGAAAAATAATTTAGAAAACTAGCCATAATTTATTATTTTTATTCGAACATTGCTTCCTTTGGTTTCCAAGTAATGACCAATAAAATTTTTCATTTGTTCTGCAATTCTAAATCCAAGTGCACCCTCCATCATACCAGATTTTTCGATTATTTCAGAAAGTGATTCACCTATTTGAAGATTAAAAAAAGTCCATCCAAATTTTTCAAACGGTTTTGTAAGAGTAAACCCGTTTTCTATTCCACATTTTTTTTCTAATTCTTCAAGTGCCTGAGTAACAAGTACAATTTCTTTATCATAACTTCTTGTGCTAAGCTGAAATAATGGATTCATAGGTTATTTGCAAGCGGATTAAATTATTTTTCTTCCTCGTTATTAGAATCAAGAGTCCATGGGGCAAATCTTCCAAGAATTCTTTGCCAATCTAATCTTAAAAGCAAAACTACCACAGATGTCATCATTGCGGCAAATACGGCCATCCCAATATAGACAGTAGAAATATCAGTTACATCTTCAAGTATTGGTTCAATTAGAGACAACCCCATATGATGAGATACAAATACAATAACATAACTCAAAACTAGTTTACCGGTTAAAGTTGCAATAAAGAATCTTTTTGGATTGTATTTTGCAAGGCCTAGAGGTACATAGATTAGATCATCAGGGATAGGAGTGGCAGCTGCAAAAAATGCTGCACCTGCACCATACCTCTTTACGAGTCTCTCAAAAGGCCTCATTCTATTTCTTGATTTGGTACTCATTATTCTTCGGCCTTCATAACTTACTGAAAAGACAATCACTTTGGCAGCAGTTGCTGCAACTGCAGAAATTATTGCCATAACATGAAGATCAAACTGATCACCTACAGACATAGTGGCAAGTAAAAGAAAAGAAGGTAAGGGAACAAAAGGAATCAAAGAACCAAAAAAACTCACCAGTGTTAATCCAATATATCCCACCTCAGGGGCAACTGGAAATAATGCCGTAAGATCCACAATTCAAGCACCCAATTTGGATTATTTAACAAAATCGAAGTGCCATCAAAAATGAAAAAGATGTTTTTTTCAGAATCATAATCATTAAAATACCATATTCAGAGACCAAAAGCAGTTGGACAAAGCAGATTGTAATCTTATTTGTGATAATATCATTGGAATTAGCCCATACATTAGATTTGTAGGAGTGATAGGGGAAAGAGGCGAATTGTTATCATATAAAAGAAGAGAAGACCTTGAACCACTTCTTGACGCAAGAAACACAAAATATCAGTTTTCTCATATTGCCATAAAGACAGACCTTGAAGGCTTTTTTGATGAACATTTAGGAGAAGTCGAGTTTGTATGGGAGGAAAGAAAAAAAGTTCAAACCATATCATTTGCGGTAGGGAAAATGCGAGTCTGGATTTCAATAGATAAAAAAGTAATTAGAACAGAAATGTTAAGAATAATAGATTCTTGTTTGCCAATAGTAAAAAAGTATTCAGCAGTAAAATAAGACATTGAAGTGTCCTTACTGCGATATCAACTTAGATTCTTTGTCCATGATAGATGGACTAAAACATATTTTAGAACATAAAAAGGAAAATCAGAATAAATCTTAACTTTTTTTAATAATAATATTTTTAGTTAATTTATGAAAGAAGCAGTTCAACAAATAATCGAAGAGGTTAATTTGCGAGTTGTAAAAAATTATAAAAAAATGAGTATCACACAACTAAGTAGTGAGCTCAGAGAGGCAATGGAATTTGAGAGAGAAATATTTCTAAAAATCGAAGAATTGGAAAAAAGAGGAGCGGAAAACGAATTAATTCATTATGCAAAAGTAGTTTGTAAAAATACTACAGGTAGAGAGATATCAGAAATTCAGGAAGCATATCTTGCAAAGATAGATACAGAGTACCTAAATTCTAAGTAGGCTCGTATAACCAACACTGTACATAACCTGTTTCTGTTTTAAATCGTGGCGGTAATTTCTTACATTTTTCCATTGCCTGTGGACATCTGTCAATAAACCTACATTCTATAGGGGCATCTAAAAGACTAGGAGGAATTCCTTTGATGTATGATGGTGGATCACCATGTAACGTTGGAATTGATTTTAAGAGTCCTTGAGTATAAGGATGCTTTGGGTTTTTGTAAATCTCAAATGAGGAACCAAACTCTACTATTTGTCCACCATACATTATACCAATCTTGTCGGCAATTTCAGAAAGCACAGCCAAATCATGAGTGATCAACATGAAAGACATGCCACTTTTTTTGAGTTGTTTCAAAAGATTAAAAATCTGTGCTTGGATAAGTACATCCAAAGCTGTTGTTGGCTCGTCGGCAATAACGAAATTTGGTTTGAGTAAAAGTGCCATTGCAATGATCACTCTTTGCTTCATTCCGCCACTAAGCTCATGAGGAAATTTTTTTAAAATAGATTCATCTAAGCTTACAGAGTTTATTGATTCCAGAATTGTTTGGTTAAAATCTCCTTGGAATTTATGCTGTTTTAAGACTTCAACAAATTGATCTTTTATAGTAAAAACAGGGTCAAGCGAATTCATTGCGCCTTGAAAGATCATGGAAATTTTTTTCCATCGAAAACTCTTATCAAACTCTGATTCAGAAAGATCTAAAATTGATTTACCGTCAAAAATTATTTTTCCATCAGATTTTCCTCCGATTAGCATCCTGATTATTGATAAGCCAAGAGTACTTTTTCCACATGCACTTTCACCAGCAATTCCAATTGACTCACCCTCATCAAGATCAAAGTTAACATCTTCCACAGCATATACTGGGCCTTTTGATGAAGAGTATCTTGCATTTAGATCCTTGACAGAAAGTTTCATGATTAATTTGATCGGCTCTTAGATTTGTGCTTTTCATTAAAGGATATAAACAACTTTACTTGAATGAAAAAAGTCGAGTCATATGCAGCTTCCAATATGTATTTTTGATGCAAAAAATTCCCTGCTTTGTCCCCAATGTGAAAAAAAAGTTGAAGATGGAAAACTTTCACAGTCAGACGTAGATGCATCAATCAAACTGGCTCAACTAGCAAAGAAAAACTCTGAAATCGATAAATTTACTCTACATTCCTGCAAAGAGTTTAACGGTAATTTTGTCTTATCATTTGCAAAAGAAGACATTATGATGATTCGACAAAGCAGGACACTCTACAGAATTTTGCAAGATCAGTTTCCAGGCAAAATATGGCTTGTGGAGGCAGAGGAAAACGATAAAAAATTCATCGAGGACATGTTTTTCCCTACAAAGATTCTCTCAATAAATTCTGTCTGGGCACCAGGCGGAATTCAAAAAACAAAAGCCATTGTTTCAGGAAAATGGACCCCGAGATTTCCCATAAACACTGAGACAGTGGTGGAAATAGTAAAAAATGCCCGAAACCTTGACATTGAGATAGAATTTGAGAATAAAAGAAAGTGATTTGAGTTGGGATTTGTAAAGACGCATGATATTTCAGAATTAACTCCAGAATTAATTGGAAAAGAAGTGGTTCTCGGAGGTTGGATTGAAGACCTGCGAAAGCTAGGAAAGATGACATTTATCACATTAAGGGACGTTTCAGGAATTTCACAAATTATTGTTAAAGGGGATCTCAACGATCAATTAGGGGAAATAAACAGACAAAGCGTAGTAAGTGTAAAAGGAATAGTTCAAGAAACTAAAGCTCGTGATTTTGCATTTGAGATAAAAGCAGAAGAAATAGAAGTTTTGGCAAAAGCAATTCATCCTTTACCAGTAGATCCCATAGGAAGAGTGGAAAGCAATATCGATACCAGACTAAACCATCGTGCCCTAGACATGAGAAATCAAAAAACTGCATCTATTTTCAAGCTACGTCATCATGTGTTAGCTACTTTACGAAAGACGTTGTCTGAAAAAAAATTCATCGAAATTACAACCCCAAAAATTATTGGTAGCGCATCAGAAGGAGGGGCAGACTTGTTTTCATTAGAATATTTTGGAAAGACAGCATATCTAGCTCAAAGTCCTCAACTATACAAAGAGCAAATGACTATTGGTCTTGAACGAGTGTTTGAGATCTCCAATTTTTATCGAGCAGAAAAATCACACACAGGAAGACACCTAAGTGAATTTACCAGTATCGACATTGAGGCTGCCTTTATGGATTACAATGATGTGATGGATGTTCTGGAGTCCCTAGTTTTGGAGGTGTACAAGTTCACATCAGAAAATTGTAAAAAAGAACAAGAATCAATAGGCCACAAAATAGAAGTCCCAAAATCACCATTTGAGAGAATTACCTACACTAATGCAATTGAAGAGCTAAAAGCAAAGGGAGAAAAAATAGAGTTTGGAGACGACTTGCTTGATTCACATTTAAGAATCATAGGAAACAACCATCCAGGATTTTTCTTTTTGACTGACTGGCCGATGAAATTAAAACCATTTTACATTCGTGAAAAAGATGAAGATCCAAAATTATCCAGGTCATTTGATTTACAGTATGGGTACCTCGAATTATCTTCAGGAGGAACAAGGCTTCACAATACAGAAGTCCTGAAGGCACGACTTAAAGAACAGGGGTTAGACCCGGCTCAATTTGCGGATCATTTGCAGACTTTTGATTGGGGAATGCCACCTCATTCCGGATGGGGAATGGGATTAGATAGGCTAATGACCACATTAATTGGAATTGATAACGTGAGAGAAGTGGTTTTGTATCCTAGAGACCCGGATAGATTAAAGCCCTAGTAGCATCTTTTTATTTACAAAAGAAATAACACAGACAATGATAGAGAAAGAAGATGCAAAAAAAATTGCAGAGGTAATCGGAAATAATCTAATAGGGGTCTCACATGATTCAAATAATTTTGTAAAACTTCCAGATTCTTTTTGGGGATATTTTGCAAGAGGACATGACAAAAAAGGAGCCTTCGGTGTAATTGTCACATATTCTGAAAAGAAGGAAGATGTAGATAATCTAATTGCAGATTTTGAAGAATGGGTTGCAAAAAATAAAAACCCAAAACCAGAATAATTTATTTTGTTTCTTGAAGGAGTTTACGATACCCTTGACATTCTTTGCAGATGGGTTTTCCTTTGTATTTTGGATTTCCATCAGTTATTTTTAGAGTACCAGGTACTAGTTTACAAATACAACAATCGGCCATTAAGTAAAGTAACAGTATTGTAATTAATAAAAATTCGTAATTTGTTAAAAAAGAGATAAATTCTAAGAATGTGTTCTAGTATAGTGCATAATTGTGATTTTTGTGGATCTGCATTTGGTGATAGAATATGCTACTTTTGTGACAAGAGTTGTTGCACTAACTGCATGACTGATGACAGGACACGCTGCAAACAATGCTATATTCAAAAAAGAAAACTAGGAATAAAGAAATTACTTAAAAAAAATAGAATTGTGTTAATTTTTGTAGGATTTTTGTGGCTTTATGCAGTATTTCCAGGACCGTTCTTTCCAGGGCTAAATCCAACGTTCTACACTATTTCAGTAGTGGCCCTATTGTTAATCATGATTCCAATTTGTTTGGCGTTGTTTTTTTGGTCACTGAATCCTCCAAAGTCAGATCTTAAGAAGAGAAAAGACTAAGCGTAATTTTAAACGTGATTTTTTGTATTTTTTTTATTCAGTTACTATGACTTGCCCTGACATCCATGGGTGTAGGACACATATGTATGGAAAAGTTCCAGATTTCTCAAATGTGACAATAAAGGATTCTGAAGCCCCAGGAATTTCACCTGCGTATGTCTTTGGAATAAGCCATCCAGAGCTAACATATTTTTCTGTACCATCCATTGAATAAACGGCGTTTGGGCCTAGATTTGTTGCAGATTCTTCTGAATCAATAACATACGGGAAGAATCCTCTAGCATTTATTCCCACAATAGCTTGGGATGTTTCATCTAATGGTATAATCAATGGTTCGCTGTTCATCTCGTTTGGCAAAACTTGAATGGAGTTTGGGTCAGTTACCAAATAAGCTCCCTCCAAGGTGGGAACAAATTTGTTATCCTGAATAAAAGTAACAGTGTGTGGCTCAAGGACAGTTGTAGGATTGTAAAATTTCACAGAGTCGCCAACTTTGATTTCAAGATTTTGAGGATAGTAATTCATCACAATTATTCTTCCTCCACCACCACCAGCTTTTACTTTATACATGCCAGTTTCAGAGTCGTAATAATATTTTGTAGATTGACTATCATTAAGAGATGACACAGTTTTCATCACAGGAGATTCAGCAACAGAGTTTGGAAAAGCAAGACCAACACCAACAGATACAATACTTCCAATCAAAATTATTGTAAGCAAGAATCTCCGTTGCATCATTGATGAGCGCAGAATTTTATGCATATATTCTTTGTTAAATTAAAAATATAGAATATTAAAATCGAATAAAAATTTGCAAGTTTGATGACCATACAGATATTCATCAAGAAGAGTAAGATCGATTAGGACAAAATTTGCTAAAAAAATAAGGGGGATGAATTGTCATCCCCTTCCTACTGCAGCATACTTTCCCTTTTGACCTCTAACAAAAAAGGTCGCAGCAATTCCGCCAAAAACACAGGTAGACAAAACAACCGCTCCCAATATTCCCTCTGCTGCAAACATTGGGGTTCCTGAACCTGTTCCTGGATTTTCCTTGGCAATTTTTACTCTCTCTTCAGAGAGAATCAAATAGTCATCATGGCCCGTTGTGCCTGATGGGGGAAGATATTGTGCGTATGCCAGAATGCACACAGAAGGTAGCATCAAAAGACTCAACATTACCCCTGAAGCAATGGACAACTTTTTCCTTTCCATGTTTTATAATACCTCAAATTTGCATAAAGGCTTTGATGAAATTTTCATTTTACTAATCCTTACATACATCAATGACGTATAGAAAGCATCATGACAAAAAAAATTTCTTGTATTGATGATAATCTAGATATTTTTTCCATAGATGATGAAAAGCTGAAAATTTTGGCAAAGATCATCTCAAATAGAACTAGCGTAGAAATCCTAAATCTATTATTTCATAATGAAATGACTGCAAATGAAATTGCACAGAAAAAAAATATTTCGTTGCAGCTAGTAAAATATTATCTCGAAATGATGCAACAGATTGATTTGATACATGTTTCAAGGACTGGAAAAAACTCCAAGTCGAGAGACATGAACTATTACAAAACGTCAAAACTAGCAATAATGATTACACCATCAAAGGTAACAGAAAAAGCAAAAAATAGTAAACTATTATCAAGATCAATTTATTCAATATACAGATTTTTTGGTATGGGATTAGCCGTAATTTCAGCAGTGTCTTTGATCATGGTAACGGCAGAGAGCAGTTTGTTGAATCCCCTTGAAAGTTGGTATTCGGAATTTAGTTTGCCCATCAAGATCTCTGGAAGCGGTATTGCAAATTCGGTGGATGAATCATTTTATCTGGCAAAAACTAAAGTTGATTCAGTCATTCTAAACTCAGGTGCAGGTTCAGGAACACCTATTTTTGATCCATATTCAGGATTATTGGGATTTACAAATTTTGACTTTGTAGTGACCATGTTAATGATTGCAGGAATTGGCGCGATGATTTCGGTTCCATTTTTCATATCTGCACATAAACATTCCAAAAAATATCCACCACTTGGCAGAATTCAAAAATAATAGTTAATTTTGAGAGTTTTCAAATTTATTGAGACATGGTTCATTCTTACAAATTCTTAGAATCGTTAATACACATCTAATATTTTTTTGAAATGTGCACAAACAAATTATCTTACTTGGATTTTTGGCAATTTTCTTAAACATGTCTTGGAGTAATTCTTCAGGCCAATGGACGGATTTTAATCAACACGATCCTGGCATTTCAACTCAAGCAATACCACCATGGATAAAAAACACAGCAGGGTGGTGGGCAAGTAATTCTATTTCAGAAAATGAATTTTTACATGCAATACAATACCTAGTTGAAAATCAGGTAATCAAAGTTAGCGCGGGAAAAATTCATGACCTGCCAGACATTACAACAATTTACACACTTCCTGCAGAAAGACAAGTTGAATTTGCACAACTCGCTGGAAGTTTTGAAGAAAAACATACAGGTCCTTTGACATTAACGGTAGTTCAGCCAGATAATTCCGAAGAAGTGATTACGACGATTTCACGAGATGGAAAATTTTCAGCCACAATGGAATTAAAATCAAAATCACAAATTGGAATATACAAAGTGTTTGCAGAAATCAAAGGAGAACAGGTTTTACTATCTGCCTTTGAAGTAAAAGATAGGAATTCAAATAAAGTGCCATTATGGATTAAAAACAACGCACTGTGGTGGTCTGAGAACAAAATAACAGATGTGGATTTTACAAACGGCATTGAATTTTTAATTGAAAATAAAATTATCGTGCTAGAGAATAATTCAATGTCAAAACCCTCAGGTCCTGGAAAAACGTCGGACAATTGTGAAGGCAGTGCAAGATGTTTTTCAGGGAAAATTACTCAAGTTATTGATGGAGATACTATCAGAGTGAACGATTATCCAATTCGATTTGCTCTTGCTTCAGCACCAGAATTAGGCGAATTGAGAGGTATTGATGCACGAAATCTCATTGAAGACATCTGTCCCATTGGTTCAGAAGTAAGAGTAGATGAAGATGATGGTCAAACAGAAGGAAGTTATGGCCGAATCGTTGCAGTGGTTTACTGTAATAGAATGAATCTTAATTCAGAATTATTAGATGCAAGTCTAGGTAGCATATCAACGGAATTTTGCCAAGTGAGTGAATTTTCCGAAACTCCATGGGCTCAAAAGCATGGTTGTCTGAAAATAGAATCAGATAGCGATTTGCCTGTTCAATCAACTGACCAATGTGATTCATCATATCCAGACATATGCATTAAATCACCTCCCCCAGATTTGGATTGTGCAGACATCAGCTACCGTAACTTTAGAGTAGTGTTTCCTGATCCCCATAATTTTGATGGAGACAGGGATGGAATTGGATGTGAAGAATGATCAAAATTTTTAAACATAGTTGGAATTTCCCCAAATTCTTAATTGCAAGTTCTTTTGAAATTTGAATATGGAGTACCAAATACAAAAAAATCCAATGGGATTAATTGAATTTACTTTAAACAAAGGAGAATCGGTTACAGCTGAAGCTGCTGCAATGGTATTCATCAAAGGAGATGTTGAGACCAATACAAGAATGAGAAAAAGTGGATTTTTCAAATCAATTAAAGCTGCAGCTTTTGGAGGAGAGTCTTTTTTTGTTAATGAGTTTATTGCGCACGAAGATAACTGCAAATTAGGATTGACCGGAAATATGCTTGGAGATATAGAAGTTATTCATGTGGAGGAAGAATTCATTATCCAATCAGGAGCATTTGTGTGTTCCACAGAAAATTTAACACTTGATACAGAATGGCAGGGATTCACAAAAGGAATCTTTGGAAGTAATCTGTTTATGTTAAAGACAATTGGTGCAGGAGACATGTTTGTAAATGGATGGGGCGGAATAATAGCTAAGAAACTTGAGGTAGGTGAAAAATTACTCATGGATAATTATCAATTGGTGGCACTTAGTGCTACAGCAGAATACAGGGTAACAAAGCACGGGGGAATGAAAACCACACTGTTTGGCGGAGAGGCATTAGTGATAGAAGTTACAGGTCCAGGCACAGTATACATGCAGACTAAAAACTTTATGGAGTTTGTAAGAGCGATAATACCATATCTTCCAAAAAGAAATTAGAATTGTTGCCAACAACATTAATTTTTTAATTTACGCTGGCAAATAAGTTAAATTTTTAAAATTATCAAAATTTTCTTGTTGTTTTTTTATAATTTTCTGTCCATTGCTACTTCGTGATTATCACATGTACATCCAGGATCTCTAATTTGTTTAGATGCACAACTACAATTTTTGCAACACCCGTATCTCAAGTCCAGTCTCCTATAACCATTAAGAAGGAATCTTGATAATTTTGAATTGGTTTGTAAAATATTCGTGCATAGTAAAAAAAATTACATTTACCATAATTTCAGGCAAACCAAATCTTTTTTGTAAATACAAAATCAATTTTTCTCAAACACAAATTTGGTCATTCTATAAAACCACTCAATTATTTTGTTAAGATTTTATCATATTTAGTATGGTGTCAGATAAGATTTTTTCAGACGTGGTGTTGTTCACCATGAATACACATGAGATTATGATCAAGAAGAAGGATTGATTTTCTGTGAAAGTTCTCCATATTGATGACTCACCTGAAATTTGTGAATTATACACAGATATGTTTAGGGCAGATAATCACGAGATTACT
>Ga0210081_1000033_pt1 | contig 33454 bp, 30 predicted proteins | sample White_ThreeSqA_D_FD_185589 | JGI IMG/M metagenome (GOLD analysis project Ga0210081, IMG submission 185589) | Wetland microbial communities from the San Francisco Bay, California, USA, that impact long-term carbon sequestration -... | ecosystem: Environmental > Aquatic > Marine > Wetlands ...
GCCGTTCACGGAGGATGGCGGCCGCGGCCCGCAACGCACTGTCGCGTTGCTCGCCACTCGTCATCGCGAGGCTGGCCGCAGCGCTGCGCGCTGCCCGGCCGATGCCATCCATCAGCGCCGCTATCGATCCCGTTGCTTTCCTGTCAGCCATGATTGTCGAACAACACCAGTTCGTCGCGATGCAGCATCACCGGACGTCCACGGTAACCCAGTTTGGATTCGATCTCATCGGACTGGCAACCGGCAAGGCTCGACGCCTCGTCGGCCGAGTACTCTGCGAGACCACGCCCGAGTTCGATGCCGGAGGGCCCGACGATCGTAACCACGTCGCCGCGACGGAAGTTGCCGAGAACCGCGGCGACGCCCACCGGCAACAGGCTCTTGCCGGTGCGCAGCGCTGCAACCGCTCCGGCGTCGATGCGCAATTCGCCCCGCACTTCCAGAACGCCCGCCAGCCATTGCTTGCGCGCCGCCGCCGGCGTCCCCTCGGCCCTGAAAATCGTGCACCGCCCGCTTTCCGCCAGCGCACGCAAGGGATGCTCGATCGTGCCACTGGCAATGATCGTCGAACAGCCTGCGTGCGTCGCGATCCGTGCCGCCTGGACTTTCGTTGCCATACCGCCGCTGCCGAAATCGGAGCGCGTCTCCCCTGCCATCGCGACGATGTCTTTGTCGATATTCGTCACCTCGGCGATGTGCTCCGCATCGGAATTCGCCCCTGGATCGGCCGAATACAAACCGTCGACATCGGACAACAGCACCAGCGCGTCGGCCATGACGAGCTGCGCGACCCGGGCGGCAAGCCGATCGTTGTCGCCGTAGCGAATTTCCTCGGTCGCAACCGTGTCGTTCTCATTGACGACGGGAATGACGTTCCGGTCCAGCAAGCGCGCGAACGTCCCCCGCGCATTCAGGAAGCGTCGCCGGTTTTCGGTATCCTCCGGCGTCAGCAGGATCTGCGCCGCGCGAATGCCATGTCGACCCAGCACCTCCTGGTAGGCATGGACGAGCTGTACCTGGCCCGCCGCAGCCGAAGCCTGCAGGTCCTCGAGTCGTGCGCGACGTTTGTTGATGCCGAGCAGGACGCTGCCGATGGCGATCGCTCCGGATGAGACAACGAGAACCTGGTGGTCCTGTTGTTGCAGAACGTGGATATCATCTGCCAGCGTCTCCAGCCAGGTGCGATTGAGGCGCCCATCCGCATCGACGAGAAGCGACGAACCGACTTTGACGACGAGCCTCTGGTACGCCGCGAGATGTACACCGGCCATGACTAACCCGCGAGCAGGTGCTGCCGCTCGAACGATGTCAGCGTAACCTCGCCTTTCGATACCGCCACCGAGCCACTGCGTGCAACCGCGGAAATCTCACCGACCTCGGCGGCCGCGTTGACGAATGCATCAACCTCGGCCACGCTGCCGGTCAGTTGCATCGTGCAACTCACCTCTGCCTCGTCCAGTATTTCCGCACCGCTGCGCCTGGCGAGCGCCATCGCCTTTGCGAGACCGCCGGTGCCGAGTCGGATCTTGACCAGCGCTATTTCGCGCTCGAAATGTTCGCCGAGCGTCATGTCGTGAATGTTGACGACATCGACCAGCTTTGCCAGTTGCGCGTTCAGCTGGGCGATGGCGGCATCGGAGCCACGGACGACCAGGGTCACACGTGACACCGTTGGATCGTAGGTTGGCGCGACATTCAGTGTTTCGATGTTGTAGCCGCGCGAGCTGAACATGCCGGTCATACGCGTCAACGCGCCGACTTCATTTTGCAAAAGTACAGAGATCGCATGTCGCATGGGATGCCCGTTCAAGCTGGCGAGTGGATTACAGATGAAACCATTTTGGTCCCGACCAAGGCGGATGGTCGCGCAGAATGTCCAGTATTGCAATGCACTCCTATTTGGTAAACACTCCTGAAAAATCCGCTACTTAAAGATAAAGTCACAACGATGAACGAGCGCGCCAAATCGGCAGCAATCACCGGGCACGCACTCGCGGGCCAGGAGATGACCGGCGCCGATACCGTCGTGCAGGTGCTTGCCGACGAGGGCGTCGACACCATTTTCGGATACAGCGGCGGAGCCATCCTGCCGATTTACGACGCCGTGTTCCGCTATAACGACAGTCACAAGCGCGACGATGGCAGTTCGGCGATGCCGCTGATCGTTCCCGCCAACGAGCAAGGCGCCGGTTTCATGGCTGCCGGGTATGCCAGAGCCAGCGGCAAGGTCGGCGTGGTCATGGTGACTTCGGGACCCGGCGCAACCAACACCGTCACGCCGGTACGCGACAGCATGGCGGACTCCGTGCCGCTGGTCGTGATCTGCGGCCAGGTGCCAGTCGCCGCCATCGGCACCGATGCATTCCAGGAGGCACCGGTGTCGGCCATCATGGGCGCCGTTGCCAAACACGTGTTCCTTGTCACCAACCCCGACTTGCTCGAGGAAACGGTACGCAGCGCGTTCGAACTTGCACGCACCGGGCGACCCGGTCCGGTGGTCATCGACATACCCAAGGACATCCAGAACTGGAAAGGTGCGTTCAAGGGACACGGCGTCCTGCCGCTACACGGCTACCGCAGGCGCCTCGCAAAAGTCGAGGATAACGTTTTGACCGACGCGGCTTGCGAGCGCTTTTATACGATGCTGTCAGAGTCGGAGCGGCCTCTGATCTATGCAGGCGGCGGGGTGATCAATGCCAACGCGACGAAAGCGATGCGGAGGCTGGCCAACGAGTACGGAATTCCGGTCACGACCACGCTGATGGCTCTGGGCGCAAGCGATACGACTCATCCATTGGCCCTGCATATGCTCGGTATGCATGGCATAGCATCGGCTAATTACGCCGTCGAAGACTGCGACTTCCTGATTGCGATCGGCGCGCGTTTCGACGATCGCGTTGCCGGCAACCCGGCGCAATTCGCACCGCGCGCGAAAAACATCGCGCATTTTGACGTCGACTTCGCCGAAATCGGCAAGGTGAAGCGCGTCAACTGGCACCAGGTCGGAATGCTCGAACGCGACCTCACCGACATGCTGGCCTACGGCCGCCGCATCGGTTTCGAGAAGGAATTCGCGACCTGGCACGCGGAAATCGCCGATCTCAAGCAACAGTACGCATTGAACTACGACCGGGACTCGGAGCTTATCCAGCCCTACGCGATCATCGAGGAAATCAACAAGCACACGAAGGGCGAGGCAATAATTGCGACCGGCGTCGGCCAGCACCAGATGTGGGCGGCGCAATACTTCGACTTTCGCGAGCCACGCCTGTGGCTCACATCCGGCAGCATGGGCACAATGGGTTTCGGCTTACCCGCCGCAATCGGTGCGCAGTTTGCGCAGCCCGGGCGGACCGTCATCGACATCGATGGCGACGGCAGTATTCGCATGAATATCGGCGAACTGGAAACGGCCACCACTTACAACACACCTATCAAGGTCATCGTGCTCAACAATCATGGCGACGGTATGGTGCGGCAGTGGCAGAAACTCTATTTCGGCGGACGAATGTCCGGCAGTGACAAGACGCTGCACAGCAAGGATTTCGTCAAGGCTGCCGAGGCGGACGGGTTCCGCTTTGCAAAACGGCTCGAGAACAAGAGCGAATTATCGACCGTGATCCGCGAGTTCATCCAGTTCAGGGGCCCTGCCTTCCTGGAGGTTGTCATCGACCGTGACGCCGGCGTCTACCCGATGGTTGGCCCCGGCCTCGGCTACGACAACATGATCACCGGCGACTTCATCAAGAGCCGCGAAAAACCCGCCGAGGACAAACTCGACCCGAGCGAGATGTTCTAGGACAACGGCTGGGCAGCTGCTGCTCGACATAATCAAGTACCGCATTTGTGTGAGGCGCGTCACAGCGTGCCGCTATTCGCCCCTTAGACTGGAAGGCTCTTGTTTCAGGTCTTTATCTCAGGGAGCGCCTCATGAAACGCCTGCAACCGGCTATCCTGGCCGTCAGCCTCATCCTCGGCGCCTGCGGAGGCAGTTCGAGCGGCCCGGCCAGCGTCGACAGTCCCGCATTGAATCTTGCCATCACGGCCGCCAACGCACCGACGGCAGCCAAGGTTTCCTACCAGAGCGCCTCGAGCAGTGGCGACCTCAGCGACGTCGGCGGCAGCCTCGGGTTTGGTTCCAGCATGAAGAGTGCGCTGCAGAAAACCGGCGGCCCCCCGGAGCTCGACGGATTCCTTGTCGGCGTCCTGGCCAAGATTCCGTTCGGTCCGGATACCTATCCCTGTGCCGTCACCGGAACCATCACGATTTCGGGCGATATCGCTGACCCGTTTACGCTGACAGCGGGCGACCGCTTTCGCGTCGTTTCTGCAGCCTGCGACGACGGGGCCGAAGAAGTCGTCGACGGCACGATCGAATTCACCGTAACCGAGTTCAGCGGCGACCTTTCGCTGCAGGCATACCGGCTGGGAATGACCGCGATACTCGACAACCTGCAAGTGAGCACGGCCGGTGACACGATCGCCAGTAACGGCGACGTCAGTATCATCCTGGACACTACAGACACGCCCTTTGTATTTGCCAGCACTGCTGGCAACTCAATGACGACGGACAGCAACACGAGCTCGGAGACGCTGACAAATTTCTCGTCGACGCAAACCGTTGACCTGGGTGACGTTACCGCACCCTACACGATGGCGGCTGATGGCACCGTGGACAGCACGCGGCTCGAGGGCGTCGTGCATTACAGCACCCCGGTGCCTTTCGAGGGCAACGAGAACAACTTCCCGCACACCGGGGAACTGCTGGTGACCGGGGCGAACTCGTCTGCACGCCTGATCGCGATCGACGATACGAACGTGCGCATCGAAATCGACTCCAACCTCGATGGTACCGTCGATGCGACGATCGAGACGACCTGGCTCGAGCTGACATCCTGACGGGTAACTTGCGATACTATCGCGACAGGACTTCGGACTGGATGCGGACAGATGAGCGATATCACGTTATCGGGTAGCTGCCTGTGCGGCGCCATCCATTTCGAAATCGTCGGGCCTGCCGCGCAGTTCTGGCACTGTCATTGCCAGCGGTGCCGCAAAGCGACCGGCACCGGGCATGCGAGCAACATCATCATACGACCGACGTTCGTCGACTGGAGCAGCGGCGCAGACCAGCTGCGCTATTACAAGGTGCCGGAGGCAAAGCGCTTTGCAAAGGTCTTCTGCAGCACTTGTGGCAGCCCGATGCCCCGCGTTGCCCCGGACAACAGTATTGCCGTGGTGCCGGCGGGCACGCTAGACACCGACCCGGGTATCCTGCCGCAGGGACGCATTTTCCAGGACTCCCGGGCCGCCTGGTCCTGCCAGGGCGACGCCCTGCCGGTATTTGATACCTTCCCGGACAGGGATTGAGGCGGATTCTGGAATTCCGCTGTATTATGTGAACTGGCGCAACGAATTCCCGCCTCGAATCGGCGAGATTGAACAGATTACCGAGTAACGGTGCCATGCGATGTTGACCACGCCGAAACGCGACAACCTGAACCGGATCATCATCCTCAACCCCAAGGGTGGTTGCGGGAAGTCGACGCTCGCCACCAATCTCGCCGCCCATTACGCACAACGTGGCCCGACCCCGGCCATCATGGATTACGACCCGCAGGGATCGACGATGGCATGGCTGTCACGGCGACCAGACGACCTGCCGGCAATTCATGGTATTGCCGCGTTCAAGAAATCCATGCAGGCGACGCGTAGCTGGCAGCTGCGCGTCCCCAATGAAAGCGTCAACCTGCTGGTCGATTCCCCGGCCAGCGTGTCCCACGACGACTTGCGTGAACTAACGCGCGATTCGACCAGCATTCTGGTACCGGTACTGCCGTCGTCAATGGATATTCACGCGGCGTCGCGATGTATCGCGGACCTGTTGCTGGTCGCAAAGGTCGACCGGCGCGACAAGAAACTTGCGGTCGTCGCGAACCGCACGCGCAAGAACACCAAGAGTTTCGGCAAGCTCATGCGGTTCCTCGACTCACTCGGCATTCCGATCATCGCGGTGCTGCGTGACAGCCAGAACTTCGTGCATGCCGCCGAACACGGCATCGGGATCTGCGAGATGCAGCCATCGCGCGTCAAGGACGACATTCAGCAGCTAGATAAGATCGTGGCATGGCTCGACGCGTGGCCGGAGCGCCGCCGTGATGCCGGTGCAACGACGTCGAGCAATCCACGGCCGTTCGCCGGCGGCTTGCTGCGCCGCGCGCAGTTCGGCTCAGCTTGACCCCTCTCGCTGGATCTCGGCAAACAGGTCGCTATCGACGTTGCCACCGCTGAGAACGACTGCCGTCGTTTTCCCGGCAGTCTCGATCTTGCCGCTCAGCACAGCCGCCAGCGCGACGGCGCCGCCAGGCTCCAGCACCAGCTTCAGGTTGCGAAACGCGAAACGCAGCGCCTCACGAACTTCCGCGTCGCTGACTGTCAGTCCGTGTGACAGCAGGCGCTTGTTGATGTCAAACGTCAGGCGTCCCGGCGTATGCGCCTGCAACGCATCACAGATCGACCGCGCCGCCGCATCGTTCTCGACGCGCTCGCCGAGCTCCAGCGAACGAGCCGTATCATCGAAGTCCGTCGGTTCGACCGAGTGCACGGCCACCTCGCCGAGACGCGCCTTGAGCGCGACGGCAGTACCAGCGATCAGGCCGCCACCACCGCAGCAAACGAGTACCTGCTCCGGCAGACTTCCGGCTGCCTCACACTGCGCGGCAATCTCGAGCCCGACGGTGCCCTGACCGGCGATGATGTTGTCATGATCGTATGACGGCACGACGACGGCGTTGCGTTCCGCGGCAATGCGCCTCGCGATGGCCTCCCGGTCGCCGGTAAAACGATCGTAGGTGATCACCTCGCCACCGAGTTTTCGGGTGTTGTCGAGTTTTGCGCGGGGCGCATCTTCCGGCATCACAATCGCGGTCCGGATGCCAAGCAACCCGCCGGCGGCCGCAACTCCCTGCGCATGGTTGCCGGACGAGAATGCGACGACGCCCCGTTGTGCCTCCTCCGGCCCGAGTTGACCCAGGAAATTGTAGGCGCCACGAATCTTGAAAGAGCCGGTCATCTGGAGGCACTCAGGTTTCAGCCACACGGTGCCTCCGGCAATGCGATCAAGCTCGACGTTTCGCAACAGCGGCGTAAGAACGCTGACACCGCGAAGGCGTACAGCCGCGGCTTCGACGTCAGCGATGGTGATCACTCCGACGGGACTCCCAGGAGTCGATCCACTTTCGCGGCGCAGATGAAATCATTGGCGGACAAGCCACCGATCGCGTGGGTGGTAAAGCTCACCCGGCAGCTGCCGTAGGCCACTGTCATGTCAGGATGGTGTCCCTCGCTGATCGCGATCCAGGCCACGGCGTTCGCGAATCCAATCGTCCTGCCGTAAGCTGGAAATTCGAATGTTCGCGTTATTTCACGTCCGTCCTCGCTCATCGACCAGTCGCCATGCAGGGCTTCGAGAAGTTGCCGGCCCTGCTCGGGTTGCAATGGCTGCACGCCGCCCTCACAGGGTTTGCAATGCTGCTCTGCAAGATTTTCGGGCATCGTGTTCTCCGGTGACATTACCCGGCCAACACTAGCAACGTGCGTGCCCCGACGCCAGAGACGTCGGGCATAAAAAAGCCGGCCCCGTTACAGGGCCGGCCAGGCGGAGACTCGAGATGAGTCACAGGGAAGACTATTCCGGATTCGATGCCAGTGATGGGGCATCGTCGATGAACAGCGTCACCGCGACGCGACGCTCCAGCGCAAAGCTGTCGGGCGAATCATCCAGCGCGGGCGACTCGCCATGGGCCGCGACACTAATACGTGCAGGACTGACGCCGGCAGCGACGAATTGCTCACGTACGAAGCGGACGCGCTCCTCCGACAGCGTCTGGTTGTAGGCTGCATCACCGCGCTCGTCCGCGAAGCCGTCAAGCTGAACCCGGATGTCCGGCATCGTCGCGATGGTGCCTGCAAGCGCGGCGAGCCGCGTCTCGGTGGCATCGGCAAGTACTGCCTCATCGGTACGGAACAACAGGTCCATGGCGATGCCGGCCTGCATCAGGCTGACGAGTTCCGGCCGCGCGAAGTCCTGCAGCCGGTCGATTTCGCCGGTCAGCGACGTGATATCCGACCGCAGCACCTTGACTTCGCCGTCCGATGCCGCGAGCGAGGCTTGCAAGCCGTCGATTCGTTCATTTTTCTTGTGGGCGTTGTCACCGATCTTCGCGCCTATCGCCGCCCCGACGATGAAGCCGATTGGCCCGCCGGTTACCGCCCCGACGATGGCGCCGGACGAGGCGCCGATTTGCTCCTGCTTCGAAGACTTGCCGGCCGCATGTGCCGGAACTGCAACGATTAGCGACAGCGTCGCTATGACAGTAATCATTGAATTACGCATTGGTTTGATCTCCTGTTGGCGGCCCCGTCGTGGTGGCCTGCTTCGGAGTTCATTACACGATGCAATGCGGTACCGGATCGGTCCGCATCGTGCCAAGTTAGCGATCAATTGTGGCGAAACGTGGCGGTTGCGCCGCCGGGCGGATCAGCGGTTGTCGTCAGTCAGCGCCACGAAGGTGCCGCCATTCCTGTCGCACAGCACGCGCATCAGCGTGGCGAAGCGAATCGCGGTTGGCGGAATCTGCCCGCCCTTGCGGAAACCGCGTGGAAACCCGACTGCATGCAGACGCACGCGCCGTTCGCCGTCTGCCTGTTCCCGGTTGAGCCTGTCGATTGTCGCAACCACCGCGTCGACCGTGTAATTGCCCTGGAAGTCGTCACCGAAAACATAGACGCTGATTTTCTTGTCCGCAGACCAGAACGTTTCGATGGCCCGCTGTATACCGTCGACAGGGTCACTGTCACTGGACGCATTCCAGGTCTGCATGCGATTGACGATCGCCTGCCGGCGACCCGGCGAATCGGGTATCCAGCGACCAACGTAATCGGGGAACATGTAGCGTCCGTCATCGTTCATGACCTGGATTCCCTTGACGGTCGGGTAGGCCTCCAGGGTTTCCCGGATCTTGCGTTGCACAAGACCCCAGTTGTAGTTGTGCATACTGGGCGAGGTGTCGATGACGAAAATGATGTATTCGCTATCCACCGGGATACCGGCAACCGCATCCTGGTCCGTGCGCTCGTAATAGGGCAACAGCCGTTTCATCTCTTCGGTCAGGCGCTGGCGGGCGACTCGCAACTCGCCTTCGTCGATAGTCGCCTCCTCTTCCTGCTGGCTGGCTTTGTACTGGCCTCGAATCTTGTTGAGGTCGCCCTGCAATTCCGCCAGTTCCCGCTTGGTGGACGCTGCATCTTCGCTGACTATCTTGAGCTCCCTGTCGAGAATCGTCGTCTGGCCACGAATCTGGAACAACTCCTCCTGCAACAGCGCGATCAATTTTTCCAGGTCTTCATCCGCCTTCTCGATGACCACCGGTTCATAAATCTTGCTGAGGACGAGCAACAGGATAATGGCGCCGAAACCACAGCAAATGCAGTCGAGAAACGACAGGCTGAATGCTTCTACGTTGCGGCGGCGGCGAGCCATCGTGCTTCTCCCTGTGGGTTACGGCCAGTCCCGGCTGACCGTTATGAATGAGCCCTGCGTAGTCAACGCGAGCGACCAGAACGAAATCGGCGCATCGAAATCGCCCTCCATCGGATACAGCATGATATTGACCGGGATACCCGACGGTAGCTCACGAACAGCTCGGCGAAATATATTGCCGCGCTCCGCGCCACCCACGACACTCTTCGTGGTCGTCTCGGATTCCATCGTCGGCATCCCGTCGACGAGCATGATGATATTGTCGGGTCGCGGTGAGAGCTGTTTCGCGACGGCAAACGCCGCAGCCATGTTGGTGCCGTTCTTCGGCACCGTCCGCCGCAGTACACGCACGGCTTCGTCGAGCTGCACGCCATCGTCAGCTTTCAGCCAGACGCCGTCGCTGCCACGGATTACTGGCTCGGCGACGTTGTTGAACATGTAAATCTGGTATTCGCTTTCCGCAGCAAACTGTGACGTCAGCCAGTCAACGGTGGCGACGACCTGCCGCCACTTGCGCGCACGCAGTTGCTGTTCCTCCGGCAGATTACGCGTGCGCAGGATATTGATGAGCCTGTCGCTCAACATGCTCGCTGAACGATCGACCAGGATCAGCGTGTGCTTGCCGCCGAGTTTCAAACCGGTCAGGTACTGGCGATCACCGTCGCCCTTGAACTCCCGAATTTGTTCGCCGGCAGCATCTTTCTCGACTTTCAGCGCGAGCAACCGCTTCACTTCCTCTTCCAATGACTTGATATCGGACTGCAGCTTCTCGACGCGCTCGATTTTCGCGAGTGTATCGTTATCGTACTTGTCCAGTTCCGCCTGCAGCTCCTGTATCAAGGCGATGATCTGGGCGATCTTGTCGTCCGCCTCTTCCTTCTCCGTTTGCAGTTTCTGCTTGGTATTGCGGGCAAGCGCAAGATTCTTGCGCCCTTCCAGCACTTCGATTTCCAGCCGGTTCGTTTCGGCCATCAACGGTGTCGAATCGGTATCGGTCGTGGCATTGACGTGCGAATTGATGATCATGAAGAACAGGATGACGGCCCCGAAGCCGCAACTCATGCAGTCGAGGAACGACATGCTGAAGACTTCCATCGGCCTGCGTTTACGCGCCATTCGCCTGCTCCACCGAGATCAGTCGCAACTCGAAGCCCGGCGTACCCAGCCGGATGATGTCGCCGGTCTGCAGTACTGCGGAACCATCGATACGATGGCCGTTCAGGAACGTGCCGTAGCGGCTCTGGTCGGTAACGACGCACTGGCCATTGACCGCGCGTATCTCGCAGTGACGCCGTGACACGCCCGGCATTTCCTGTTGCAGATCCAGCCAGCGTTCTCCCTCCGGCTGCTGGCTACCGAGCACCAGCGCGTCGGAACCGATCGGTGTGGCGTGATGGCCGAAAAGCAGGTGCGTCGGCCGACCGACCGCTGCGCCTCGCTGACTGACCTCGACATCCACCGCAGCCTGGTCCCACGGTAGATGCCGCACCAGTGTGACGACGCTGCCAGGACGGCTCTCGGTGCATCGTCGTGCCAGTCCGCGCGCGGTTGCGCCGGACTCGAGCAGGAAAACCTCGCCGCCAACGCGCGCCTGCAGCGTGTCGGCAAGGCCGGGCATGCGCGCTGCGCGGTCGGAAAGCTGGATCGCGGGCGTGTCTTCTGCGCGGTACAGCGCGCGCAGGTTGCTGACGATACTCTGATAGACAGGCGCCGCCGCAGTGACCAGCGCCAGCGATTCGATCTCTGCCTCGTGGGTGATGCCGCGGTAGTCGACCTGCATCGGCACCGTCTTGCGACTGGCCGCGGCAGCCAGCCACGTCATGATGCTGTCCTGCAAGACTTGCTCCGTTTCGGCCGTGTGCAATGGGTCGAAGCGGGACTGTTGCACAAACGTTTCGGCGATAATCCGCAGCCAGATATCGTACAGGTTGAGCATGCCGCAATTATCAACGACCACCGAGCGCTCATACTGGGCCTGCCCTTCCTGCATCATTCGCGTCAACGACGCGGTGTGCAGGCTGAGATCGATATGCACCGGCACCGCGTGCCGATACTGTCTGCGTGTCGCCGCGACAGCAGCGTCGACCATTGCCACGACGGGAATATCGAGCTCCGCCGCGACACCGAGAAACAGTCCGAGTTGCTCGCTATTAAGGTACGCCGGCACAGCGACTGCCAGGCGATCTCCCGGCGCAGCTACCCGTTTCCAGATATGTTCCAGCTGCCTGGCAACCAGGTCGGCGGCCGTCAGGTGTCGAAAGCGCCGGTCGGCCAGCGGCTCGGTCGATAGCTGGGACCAGAAGTGCTTTTGTATACGCCGCGGCTTGAGACTGGCCTGGGCAAAGGCCTCGGTGCCGGTCAGGAGCTGGTCGTCTTCCAGGAGTGCGTATCCCGGCTCACGATAAAGAATACGCTCGCCATCGGAAACGAGAATACTGGCATCGTTCAGATGTGCCGCAAGTAAGGTCACGGTCCGTTCCGCTCCCGCCTCAATCCGCCTTCAGGTGCCGGATCAGCTTGTCGTCACAATAGGTTTCACTGTCGAATACCAGGCGCTCCTGCATCAACTGCAACTGGTAGACGAGGAACATCAGGAAAATACTGATCAGCAAAGCGATGAATGTGGAGTTGAAGGCGACGCCGAGGCTCTGCGTGACACCGGCGATATCGCCTTGCACGGCTTTGTCCGCCTGCGCCAGCGCTTCACCGATTCCGCGGACGGTACCGATAAACCCGATAGATGGAATCGCCCACGAAATATAGCGGATCATCGAGAGCTCCGACTCCAGCCGATCGGCCTCCGACTCACAAATTGTGTGCGTGCTGCTTGATACGTCCTGGATATTGCGGGTTGAACTGAAGCGCCGCAGCGCATTCAGCAATGCCCGCGGCAGCAGCATCTGGCGCCGGTCCTCGGGCAAAGCCTGGACCTGGCGCGCAAACTCGCGTGTATCTTCGGGCAAGATGCGCATGCCCTCCGGCACCGGCACGAGATCGACGTCGAGCAGCTTGCGCTCGGCACTGATCTTGGCCGTCTTGTACCCCATGATTGCCAGTGCCCAGAACATCAGGATGAAACAGGCTTCCTGTTCGAAGTCCTTTATCAGAACCCAGACACTTCGTTCACGAACGAAGTCGGGGTCGGCGGCAGCCATCATGTTCTGTTCTTCGATGACCTGCACCGCATTGGGACGCACGACCGATACGTAGAATGCGTGCACGATGATGATTGCGATAATCAGCGCGAACAGCTGGAACACGAACTCTACCGGGATGTTCTTCTTTTTCATGGGCTGGTCTCAGGCACAGGTTGACTCAGATATCCGTCGGAAACGGAATGGACTGTTCGAACTTCACTTCTTCGCTGGGAACAAACTCGTCTTCATCCTCTTCCGGATAAGGTTCGTCGATTCCCAGCAGCGCCTCGACTTCCTCATCCGTCACGGTGTCAGCAGCCGCTTCCTCGACCTCGCCCGTGGCGTCATCCGCCTCGGAATCGGTGCCTTCGGACGCCGGTTCCTGTGCCCAGGCGGCGGCTGCGACGAGCACCAGTGCCAGCAACATACGTTGCATACTCAAGCCTCCTGCATGTCTGTTCAAGGTGATTGGACCGGTTCCACCGTGAATTGTCTCATGATTTTTAGTCCGCAAAGCGTGCGACGCGGAAACCGACGTCCGGCCTGGGCTCGGAACTATAGTCGCGAAAACTCAGCCGCAACTCGGTTACACCGGCCTGGCGCCAGCTGGAGCCACGCACAACGTGGCTGGTGCCACGGTCTGGCCCGACCGGATCGACGACGGGCGTTGTAGTACCGGGCGTCGGTACCGTGTAATAGTCGTGCACCCATTCGGCAACATTGCCGGCGCCGTCATAGATGCCGAGGCGATTCGGTTTGAACGTGCCCACCGGGGATGTCGCGGCATAACCGTCGTCGTAGGCGGGCAGGATCGTCGGTACGAGTTCGCGCGCGGAAATATCGGCAAAATTGCCCACATCCTTCGGCGGCGGCCACTTGTCACCCCACTCGAACTTGCCGGCCGTCTGTGCGCCGGCGTAGCGGATCGCCAGCGCCCATTCGGCTTCGGTGGGCAGGCGATAGCCGTCCGGGATCGGATAGACCGGCACCCACTGGCCGAATTCTTCCTTGTATGCCGGGGTCCGCCCCTCGCGCTTGCTGAGCCAGTTGCAATACTGCACGGCATCCGCCCAGCTGACGTTTGCCACCGGATTGTTGTCTGCTGCCATTGCCGCATAGATGTCGGCACCGGAATCGTGATTGGGCCGAAATTCAGCGAATTCCTTGTTGGTCACTTCCTTGACGCCAATCATGAAAGGCCGGCTCACGGTGACCGGCCGAATGACTTCGTTGGCGCGCCGGCCGACTTCGGCACGCGATGCGCCCATCGTGAACGTCGCCCCTTCGACACGACGCAAAGTCTGCCCGGCGGCAGTCGTCAACGTCCTGGCGATCTTCGCATCCTCGATTTCCTGCAGCGACCTCAGGTTGGCATTGAGCGTCTGCGGATATCCCGGGCGGGGCGTCACGGTTCGCGCCCAGTCGACGAAACCGTTGCGCCGCACCTCGACGCGATGCGGCGCCGAGCTCAGTCGAACCGTCGTCTTGCCGGTGCCTCGTGCCTGGCCGTCGACGTAGACGACGGCGTCCGGCGGCTGTACGACAACCGTGACGGTGCCGAGGCGCGCCGACAGATCAACCGTGATCGATTCGCTGGCAGCCGATTCGAGCCTCAGGTTGCGGGTGGTGACGCCGTAACCGGCTTTCGACAGGCCGATCTCGTAGTCCACGTCCGGCGACAGCGACAGGGTCAGCGGCGACTGGCCGCGGTAACGGCCGTTCACGGTCACGTTGGCGCCGCGCGGAATCGTGTTGACGATCAGGCGCGCATCGGCCGGTTGCAGCGTGATAAGCGGCAGTGCCTGATCCACGTTGGGCTTCGCGACGACGGTGCCGTCCCACGCACTGAAGCCGTCCTTGACGACGGTCACCTGGTGGCTGCCTTCGAGCAACTGGAGCGTTACCGGCGTGACGCCGACCTCCTCATCACCGGCCAGCACACGCGCGCCCGATGGTTCGGAGCGCACTTCCACGTCAGCCCAGCGGGGCACGAGCTGCACATTGAAATCGACCAGTCGATCGAGGCCTTCCACGTCGATGACATCATTGAACGGCAGGAAGCGCTCCGATGCGACCTCGACAGTGTGCTCGCCCGGCTGCAACTCGAGCGGCCCGAACGGTGCTTTGCCCACCTGGCCACCGTCAACGGTGACCAGCGCATCGACCGGGGGTTGCACCGTCACCAGCAAGCGTCCCGGCTTTTTGCGCATGCTGAGACTGACAGTCATCGACTGCTCGTCACCGACGACAAAACTCTGCCGGACGTCGTAATAGCCCTGCTTTTGCACATTGACCGTATAGGTGCCCTTGCGCAGCAGCGTGCGATCACCCACCGGCAGCCGAAACCAGCCACCATCAATGTCAAAACCGTCCGGTGCCGGCGGTTCGATTTCGAATTCGACGGACTTTGCGCTGAACAACAGGTACGACGCGATCAGCAAGATCGCGAGACCGCCGCCGATGATCACGCGTAGCGGGCTGGTCTTGTGTTCCTCGGTACGCGCCGCCGTTTCGGCGGCTCGCGTGAACGCGGTCGGCACGATGGTCTCATCGTCGAGCGGCTGTGTTTCTTCAGCGACTTCGGGCGGCCTGGTGACATAGGCACTGTCTTCGAGTTTGACATCCAGCAAGACGCGCTCTTCGTCGACGACGACGCGAATCGTGCTGCCAAAGAATTGCAGTATGTCGCCGTCAAGCAGCCGGCGGCTTGTTTCCAGCGGGCTGCCATTGATCGACAACGACGTGTCGCGCCCAACCGGCTGCACAAACGGGGATCCGTCGAGCAGGTCGATCAGGGCTACCGGCGCCCGGCCCGGTCCCGGCAGTCTCAGCCCGCACTCGGGGCCGGTGCCAACCTGCAACGGTAACTGACCAGGATCGATGCGCCGCTCGCCTTCGACATCCCGGATAAAGACACACTCAAATTTCAAATTGCTTCCTCGCAACGCACGACGACGGGCTGCATGTCGACTTCCGGTGCCACCCGAAACTCCTGCCGCACATCACGATAACCCGGCCGCACACCAACTGCGACATAAGTTCCGGGCCGCAGCGACAATTCCTTGCTGGTGAAGCTGCCCAGGTTGCCTACTTTGTAGACTGTCACCGTCGTCATGTTATCGGATCTCAGCTCGACTGTAAGCGGTGTCGCCGCTCTTTTCAGGAGCCGGGACAATTCATCCCGCTGTGCAGCCAGGCGCGGACCGATGTCCCCCATGCGCGTGATGTCGACAACGAGAAGCGTCGCTTTTTGCATCATCACCGGGTTCGCAAGCTGGTCGGGCTCACTGATGTACTCGTCGAGTTGCGTGTGCAGCGCACTCATGCGTCGCGCCGCGCTGAGCCCGTCGATCGCGAATTCCAGCGCCCCGTCAATTTCCAGGATACTTTCATAGGTAGTGACGGCAGCGTCCCAGTGCTCCGACGCTTCCAGCGCACGCGCTTCCTCTGCCATAGTTTCTATGTTCTGCAGACGCAAACCCTGGTCAACCTGCAGCAGCCCGTCTGCCGGCTCCGACGATCCCGGGATGAGCTTTTGGGCCATGCGGAAAGCCGCCCGGGCTTCGAGATAGTCGCCCGCGACCAGCGCCTCCAGGCCTTCCGTCATGCGTGTATCGAACTGGATCTTGGTACGCGTCTCGCGGACACGATCCAGCCCTTCCTGTGCCGGCAGCCACTCCGGATCCAGCGTGGCCGCCTGCTGGAAACTTGCTTCCGCCGCATCGAGTTCCAGTTCCTCCTCGAATTCGAGACCCTGGTCGACCAGTTGCAGAACCTTGTCGAGGTTCTTCGCGCGCTCGTAGCCAGCACGTGCTGCCGGGCTGTTCGGCGTGATCGCGACGGCCAGTTCGAAGAGCCGCAGCGCCTCCGCCCGGTCGCCGGCATCGAAAGCGGCAACTGCGCCGGTATAAGCTTTTTCGAATTCGGGCTCGATCCGGTCGAACAGCGGCTCGAGTTCGGTCAGTGCGTCGAGATAATGCGCTTCGGCGGCACGATAGTCCTTTGCGAGGTAGGCTGCGTCGCCTGCAGCGTAGGACTCCTGCGCGTTACGGTAGGCAAGTGGCGCCCAGCGCTGCACGCTGCGCTTGTTGAGCGTCTCCAGGTCCGACAGTAATTCGCCGAGAATCATCTCGACCTTGACGCGCAACTTCCCTTCATCGTCCAGGCCCGTGTAATCCGCGTCATTTTCGTTGAACCGGATTTCCTCGTTTTCGAGCGACTTGTTCTCGGGCTGATAGTCCCGGGTTACCCGCCGCTCGTCCGCGAAACCTTCGTCGTCTCGCGTCGCGTCACGGGAATCCCTCGCCGCGGCTTCCGACTCCTTCGTCAACACCGCCTGATCCTCGGGCACGACGGTTACCGAGCGAGGCAGCAGGAAAATCACACCGAGCAACAGTAGCAACAGCACACCGAGCGCAATACCCATAGTCTTCTGGCTGATACCCTGTCCCGCCGACTCCTCTACACGCCCCGGCGTTTCGGGCGTGACGGCACGGGGTTGGCGGATTGCACGTACCGACTCGATTTTTTCGTCAACGACCTGCGGCCTTCCCGCGATCTGGATAGCTGCCGGCCCGGGCACGAAACCGGCTGCGCGCAGTCCGGACGCGACGGTCTCGGCATCAGGTCGCCGGGCAGCATTCTTGTCGAGCATTGCTGCTACCAGCTCACGCACTGCCTCCGGCACGCCGGAGCCGTCAGCCAGGTGCAACGCATCCGGGACCCGACCCTCAATATCGCGCTGTGTGTCTGTCGAGGAATAAGGCGACGCGCCGGATATGAGTTCGTAAATCAGCCCGCCGAGCGCAAAAATATCGTCGGCCGGTTGTGCGGTTTCGCCTGCAAGTGACTGCGGGCTCTGCGCTACCAGGGACCCGCCCTCGGCAACGCTGCCGACGGCCGCCGCCACGCCGAAATCGCTGAGGTACGGCGCGCCGTTGCGATCAAGGAGGATATTCGAAGCCTTGATGTCACGATGCACGATGCCTTTCGCATGGGCATAGCGCAGAGCATCGGCGATCAGGCCTATGGGGCCGAGCACATTTTCGAGCGACGAGCCGGCCACTGCGCTGATATCGGGGCCATCGACATATTGCAGGCTGTAGAACGCTACATCGTCGTCTTCGTGAAACTCGAACGCGCGCACGATATGCGCATGCAGCAAACGCAGGTTCGTCTGCCACTCCTGCCGCAGACGCGCGGCCGAGGAGGCACCGCCACGAACGATCTTCAGCGCGACACTGGCAGCGGTCAGCTGGTCACGGGCCAGCCAGGTCTCCGCCTCGCCACCGCCGCCCAGCTGCCGGTCAAGCGTATACCGGTCGGCTAACACGCTGCCTTTTCTTAGTTCGAGCATTGTGGGCAGACTTATTCCTGCCCGACAGCGGAAACGGTCTCTGCCGAGCGCGCCGGGGCGCCAACTTCAATGGATTGGCTGAAGCCGGTTTCCGCCTCGTAGATGTCTCTGAGGAGGCGCCGCCAGCTTTCGTACTGGGCTTCCGCCGTGCCGGTCAGCCTGCGTTCCTGGCCTTCGACACTGATGACCATCGGCGCGGCTTCGGTGCCGAAAGACTCCGAGAGCTCCGCGATGGCATCTATATGGATATTGGCTTCACGGTTACGCTGAAAACCGCCGATGATGCGATTGAGCCCTTCGTCGATACCGAGGTACTGCAGGCCCGAGTTGACCCGCCGCGTGCGACTGCTGCCACTGTCAGTGTCGATGGCCAGCGATCCCGCCAGTACCACTACACCCACCAGCGCCTGCAGCCGCGCCGAACGCTTCACGTTGCGGTAATTGATGGCTTCCTGGCGTGCGGTCTTGCGCCAGCTGCGGTACGGCAAGGCAATGCCGTAATAGAAATTGGCATAGTGCTCGTTGAGCGTGTCTATGACGAGGCGGTCGCGCTCGCGGATCTGGCGCATCCGGGCAACCGATGGATCATTCTCCGCCGGCAAGCGCACCACCTGGACGATGCCGTCTTCGCCGTCCGCGAGGTAACCGTCGAACGCCAGTGGCGACATGTCCGAGAAAAACTGCAGTTCCGACACTTGCCGCGTCTGCACCAGTTGCCTGGGTGGCAGCTGCGCCACGTACGCCTGCAGGTCGTTGGCAAAATCGTTGAAGACCTTCTGGTACGGATCGAGCCGTCGATCCCGCCGATCCGAGTACGATGTCAGGCCGGTCTGCATCTCGTAGGTCTTGTCGAACCAGTGGCGCCCGGCCGCATCCTCGACGGACAGGTTCAGCTCGACATACTCGCCGTTGGACTCTTCGATGGTGCCGCTGACGATAACGTCTGTGAAGGCACTGCGGTTCGGAATGACGCGTACCGCACCCCAGTACCCGGTCCCCTGCAACGTCGTTTTCAGGTGATACGCCAGGTACTTGGTCTCCGCATTGCGGATATCCGGATAGACTCCCGTCTTTTGCGGGTTATTGTCCTCGGGAATACCCGGTGCAAATTCGACAATCCCGATATCGAGCAGCTGCGCTTCGTCGACCGGGTCTTCGGCGACGACGAGTTCCGTTTCCTCGGCGACCACGACCTCGTTGACCGAACAGCCGGAGACCAGCGCAAACGGCAGCAGCAAAAACAGCGTAATCCTGTACATGATTGGAATCGCTACCCCTTACATTCCCTTGTACTTGCGATATTCCTCCCAGAGGCGCTCACGCAACTCCGGATCATCTTCCGCCAGCGCGGCTTCACGCAGCTGCTTGGCGACGATATCGTCATCCATCATGACGACGATGTCGTCAGGCGTACGTTTCTCGATCTCTTCGTCGCTCATGCCGTCAAGCGGATCGCCACTGCCTGCACCGCCGCCGCCACCACCGCCACCACCGCCGCCGGAGGAGCCGCCACCCATCGCGCCAGCGGCCTGCTCGCCGAGACTGATCGTGCCGCCTGACGACCCGCCGGAGCCGGTGTCGAATCCCTCGGTACTGCGACCGGCCGTCGAAATCTCTTGTTGTTCCTCCATCAGCACTTCGTCGAAATCGCCGACGGACTCATCCAGTTCCTTGCCAAGCCTTTCAGCACGCTCGGCGTCGGTTTCCCCCGGATACTGGCCGACACCGCCGGACTGGCTGCCATCGCAACCCAGGCCGCCGCCGATGCCGCCACCGGACATGCCGCCATCGTCGCAATCGCCGGCATCTGCCGAGCCGCCGGCGCCACCGGCACCACCGCTCATGCCACCCGGAACTTCTATGCCCTGCATACCGCCGGATCCGCCCATGCTGCCGCCCGACATGCCGCCACCGGACGTGCCGCCGCCCGACATGCCGCCGGAGGCACCCCCGCCAGACGAGCCGCCGGGCATGCTACCGCCGGACGAACCACCCGACGAACCACCGGAAGAGCCTCCCCCGGGCAGGCCGCCACCGGACGACCCACCAGATGAACCGCCCGAGGAACCACCGGAGGGGTCACCCGAAGAGCCGCCGGATGAACCACCACCCGGCAATTGCACGCCGCCCCCCGCTCCCCCGCTGCTGCCGCCACTCGTGGTCGACGTCGTCGAACAGCCGGCAAGCAGCAAACCCACGGTCGCAATGGCAACCAGGGTTCGCGGCAACGGCACGCAGGGTCTGGGTTTGGGGGCATGCATGGTCATCTTGAATCTCCCGAGGGGATCAGGCGCAATCCTGATCAATAGTTGGAGCGATTTCCAGGCGCCAGAGTTCCCTCACGGTGACGATAATACGCGCTGTGATGCCGATCAACACCCGTAGAAACCGGCGTTTCAGGCCTTGTCCGGTCGCTCCGGCTTGCGAAACAGAATCAGTGACAGGTCATCCGGCTTGCTGGGTTGTCCCTCGCGCACCTTCAGCATGCGCTCATTGGCAAGGCCGATCACGGCCTCAGCGGCTTCCTTCAGCGGACCCTTGCGGACACGGTCGACAATTTCATCATGGTGGACATTGTCCAGGAGCCCGTCACTGGCGACGAAGACCGTGTCGCGGACCTTCAGTTCGACCGTTGCACCGACATCGATGCGCATGTCCGTCGTGCCGAGAAAGTTGGACACGAGGTGGCGCTCTTCATGGTGCAACGCCTCGCGCTGGTCGAGAAACCCGGCCTCGACCGCGAACCCGGTCGGCGAATGTGCCGTCGTCTGCAACCTGATGAGCCCGCGCTGTCCGATCACCATCGCTTCGGAATCACCGATCTGATAGGACCGGACGATCAGCCCTTCGATCGTGATAACCGTCATCGTCGTGGCACTGCCGTTTGCGAGCGCCAGCACGGCTGCGTTTGCGGCCTCGATGCCGTTCATGATCGCCGTCCGTAACAGCGTCGTCTTCTCCATCGACGTTTGCAATGCGGCTATCAGCGCGTGCAACGCAGTCAGCGACGCCCGCTTGCCGGCCGGCAGGCCGCCGGCACCGTCAGCGACGACCAGGATCGCGGCGCCGGGTCCATAGGGAATGACAGCGACAGTGTCCTCGTTCCCGGTTTCCTTGTCCGGTGAACGGCAGGTATATGCCACTGCCGAGCCGCCAGCCACATGAAGTTCCGTCAATTGCGGTTCCAGGTCCCCGTCCAGAATCAGTGCATCGGTCAGGGGCGCTGCCTCGGGGCCCGTCACTTGGCCACGACCTTTTCGCGGCACCAGGGGCAGTAGTTCCAGAACTCCCGGGCGATGCCCCAGTTACAGGCGTGGCAGGAATGGCGGCTGCCTTTCAACTTCCATGGCCGCCGCACCTTGCTGCGACAATGGGGGCAATAGCGCATGAACGGCATCAACGGTCCATGGCAACGTTCATTGGCGCAGCGTGCCGTGTAGCGTTTGTCCGGGTAGTGCCGGGTATTCTCCTCGACAAAACCGGCGCCGTAACACCAGGGGCAATAATCCCAGTCGTTCTTCACGCCGCGCTCGCAGCGCGGGCAATGTGCCGGCATGCGCGTCTCAGAGCCGCGGGATGGATTGTCGAATCCGCACCAGGGGCAAGCCTGCATGCTTTCCGACACCGGACCTTCACAATGGCGGCACTGGTGGCGGGTGTCCAGCTGTTGCCGGAACTGGCGTTGAAACTCGCGCCACTGGATTTGCCGCCAGGACGTGCCGCGTTTGCCGCGTTGCCGGGTTTGCGACCGCTTTTGCCGTCGCGCGTGACTGTGCGCCTTGTCGAATTCCGCCTGCATCGCAACTGCGTCGCGGTAACGGTCGCTCGGATCGAGTTGAATTGCCCTCCTGAGCACTTCGACGACCTCCGGCCGCATACGTGCCGTCAGCTTGTCATACCCGGTCGGCGGCCATTTGAACGGCCACTCAGGCAACTTTCCGGAAAACATCCGGTACAGGACCAGTCCCATCGAAAACACATCAGACTGGAACTTCGGCCGGCCCATCGCCTGCTCCGGCGCAATGTAGTCGATCGTGCCGGACCCGGATGCCTTCAGCGTGCGTATGTTGTGCTTGGCAAAGCCGAAGTCGGCGAGCTTCAGCTGGTTACCCGGAAACAGGATGAAATTCTCGGGCTTGATGTCGCAGTGAATGATCTTGTGCTCGTGCGCAAACGCAAGGGCGGAGAGCCCCTGGTGTGCGAGATCGAATGCTCGGGCGGTCGATGTACGCCGCTCGATCCGCTCCGCGAGGGATTCATCGCCGAGTTCCATCGCAATCACAAACCGATCGTCGATGTAACTTGCATTCAGCACCGCGAGAATATTCGGGTGCTTGAGTTTCGTAGCGACCCGCACCTCGTGGAGTATTTCCTCGTCGCCACCCATTGCGTCGGTTTTCGGGATCTTCAAAGCCACCCTGATTTTCTGGATCGTGTCGTAAGCCCGATAAACGTCCGCGAGTGGCCCTTTCGCGATCCGCCCGAGGATCCGGTATTTGCCGATTTTCTGGCGGGCTCGTAGCACGTCAGTCCCCCGTCCTGATGCGCGCAACGGCATCATCCCAGCCGGCCAGCAGCTTGTCGCGCAGGTCCGTCGACATAGCCGGCTCGAACACCGCGTCGCATTGCCATAAAGCCTCAATGTCGCGCGGCGACTTCAGGATGCCGGCGCCATAGCCGGCGAGGAACGCGGCCCCGAGGACCGTGGACTCGACATTTTTCGGCCGCTCGACGGGCAGGCCGAGAATATCGGCCAGGAACTGCAGGAACCAGTCATTCGCCACCATGCCACCGTCCACGCGGATCACGCTCGGCCTGATACCGTCTTCCGCCATCGCATCGATCAGGTCGCGCGTCTGAAAAGCGACTGACTGCAGGGTTGCGGTCACGATATCGTCGCTGGTGCTGCCGCGAGTCAGTCCGAGAATCGCGCCACGGGCGTCGGGATCCCAGTAAGGCGCACCCAAACCGGCAAACGCCGGTACGACGACAACATCTTCAACGACACCGGTGCGACGGGCAACGTTCTCGGTCTCGGGCGCTGCCTCTATGATACCCATCTCGTCCCGCAACCACTGCATTGCGGAGCCGGCAACAAAGACACTGCCTTCGATGGCGTACGTTATCTTGCCGTCCAGCCGCATCGCGATTGTCGTCAACAGCTGGTTGTTCGAGTGCAGCGCGGTTTCGCCGGTGTTTGCCACGACGAAACAGCCGGTGCCATAGGTGCTCTTGGTCATACCCGGACGGAAGCCGGCCTGCCCGATCAACGCTGCTTGCTGGTCCCCGGCAATGCCGCGGACCGGAATGGCCCCGCCAAGGCATTCCGCGGTCGCAACGCCGAAGTCGGCCACGCAATCGCGAACCTCGGGCAACAGCGCCGCCGGAATCGAAAACATCCCGAGCAGTTCGTCGTCCCATTGCTGCGTATGAATATTGAACAACAGGGTCCGGGAGGCATTGGTGACGTCTGTTGCATGAACCTTGCCGCCGGTGAGGCGCCACAGCAGAAAACTGTCGATGGTGCCGAAAGCCAACTGGCCCTTTTCCGCGCGTTGCCGCGTGCCCTCGACGTTGTCGAGTATCCACGCAATCTTGCTGGCCGAAAAGTATGGATCGAGGCGCAACCCGGTCTTTTCGGTCATGCGCTGCTCGAGCCCCTGGTTCTTCATTGCACGGCAGTGTGCGGCCGTGCGGCGGTCCTGCCAGACAATCGCGTTGTAAACGCATTGCCCGCTCTCGCGGTCCCAGACGAGCGTTGTTTCACGCTGGTTCGTGATGCCGATTGCCGCGATATCGACTGCCTCGAGAGAGGCCTTTTGCAGCGCGGACCGGGTTACCGAAGTGACCGAATCCCAGATTGCCTCGGGATCGTGCTCGACCCAGCCGGCGTGCGGGTAAATCTGGGGAAACTCCTGCTGTGCACTCGCAACCGCCCTGGCGCCCTGATCGTAAATCACGGTGCGGCTGCTGCTCGTACCCTGGTCAATGGCCAGCAAGAATCTGCCGCTCATTCTCTATCCCTCGCGCTGAAAAGTGGATCCACAACATGCATCTGCCTGCCGGCGGCCTCCGGCCAGGCAAATTCCGCCTGCCCGGCGGCAAACGCCGCTATGCGGGCAAGTATGTGTTGCGGCCATGGTGCCACGCGTCGCGCCTTGATATCGACATGCAGGTTCATCCATTCAGCGGTAGCTGCGAGGTAGTACTCGCTGCCATGGTACATGCGCATGAACTGGTGAATACGCTTTGCATCGTACGCCAGCAGTTGCGACGTAATGATATAGGGCTCCCCTTCGGCAATTTCACGCTGCCAGGTCAGATGGGATTCGACCGCAAAGGTCGAGCCTTCGTCGTTGCGAATGTACTCGTCGGTCAGTCCGAACTCGCGCCACAGGGCGTCGATGCCCTGGTCGAAAGCCAGCACGTAGTAAGCAACGTTCATGTGGTTGTTGATGTCGATCCACTCGGCCAACACCCGCCCGCGCGCGATCTCGGTACCCAGGATGTGCTTGTCAGCCATAGCGTTCAATCGGTCTGCAACTCGTCGATACCCCTGAAGTACTCCAGCGCCTCGGGGTTGGCCAGCGCCTCCGTATTCTTGACAGCCTCACCATGGACCACCGAACGCACGGCAAGCTCGACGATCTTGCCGCTCTTGGTTCGCGGTATCTCCGGGACCGCGATGATCTTTGCCGGCACGTGGCGTGGCGTCGTATTGTCGCGAATAACCGAGCGTATCTTCTGTTGCAGTGCCTCGTTCAGTTCGACGCCCTCTCGCAGGATCACGAACAGCACGACCCGGGTATCGTCTTTCCACGCCTGGCCGATCGCAATACTTTCGACGACTTCATCCAGCTTTTCGACCTGCCTGTAGATTTCTGCGGTCCCGATTCGCACACCACCCGGATTCAGCACGGCATCAGAACGACCATAAATAATCACTCCACCGTCGCTCATCATTTCGGCAAAATCACCCTGCGCCCAAACGCCGGGATAATGTTCAAAATAAGCGGCCCGATAGCGCGCCCCGTCGGGATCGTTCCAGAAGGACACAGGAGCAGACGGAAACGGGCGCGTACAGACCAATTCTCCCTGCTCGCCGATCACGGCCTGCCCCTCGTCATTCCAGATCTCGACTGCCATACCCAGCCCAAGACACTGCAGCTCGCCGCGCCGCACCGGCAACATCGGATTGCCGGCAACAAAACAACTGAGAATGTCTGTTCCGCCCGATACAGACGACAGCAGCAGGTCGTCGCCGATTGCATCGTAAACGTAATCAAAACTCTCTGGCGCAAGCGGCGAACCCGTCGACAACACGGTGTGCAATGCCGGCATCGAAAACTCGTCCCTGGGTCGAACCCCGGCCTTTTCGAGGGCGGACAAGTATTTCGCACTCGTCCCGAAAATTGATACCTGCTCGCGCTCGGCCAGCTCCCAGAGGATGCGGCCATCTCGATAGAACGGCGAACCATCGAACAGGATTAACGTGTTGCCGGGCAGCAGGCCGCTGACCAGCCAGTGCCACATCATCCAGCCACATGTCGTGAAGTAGAACAGGCGTTCGTCCTCGCCGCCGTCCACGTGCAACAAGTGCTCTTTGAAATGCTGTAACAGGGTGCCGCCATGACCGTGCACAATACATTTCGGCACGCCCGTAGTGCCGGACGAATACAAGATGTACAGGGGATGATTGAAGTCGACGGACGTAAATTCCAGCCTCCCCCCTTCGACGCCAAAGTCGTCCCAGAGCACTGCATGCGCGGATTCATCGTAGGGCGGCAGGCTGTCGACAAATGGCACGATGACGGTCTTTTCCACACTGGGCAGACTGGCGACGACACCTTCCACGACTTTCCGCGTGTCGCAGGCCTTACCGTTGTAGTAGTAGCCGTTGGTAGCGAACAGGACTTTGGGTTCAATCTGGCCGAACCGGTCGACGACGCCGTTGACACCGAAGTCCGGGGAACAGGTCGACCAGATAGCGCCGAGGCTGGTAGTCGCCAGCATCGCGATGATCGCTTCAGGGCAGTTTGGCAGGTATCCGGCGACCCGGTCGCCATGCCCTACGCCGGCCTCGACCAGGCCAGCCGCGAATCGGCCAACCGCCGTGCGCAATTCATCGCGACTGATTTCGCGACGCACACCGTTCTCGCCGCAGAAGACCAGCGCAGCTCTGTCACCTTCGTGGCGCAAGATATGCGCGGCGAAATTCAACTTGCTTCCGCTGAACCACCCCGCATCCATGATGTTGTCCGGGCGCGGCAGCACCTGCTCTGCGGCGCGGTCGAACTCGATGTCGCAAAACTGGCAGAGCAATGTCCAGAATTCCGGCATCTCGTCGACAGACCAGCGGTGCAGTTCCGCATAGTCACCTTTTCCCGAATGCTGCATGAACCGGTACATGGCACTCGCTCGAACCCGCTCTTGATCGGGCTGCCAAATGATGGGGTTGCGTGACATTCCTTACACCACCCAATTACTGAATTCCTGAGTTGAGCCAGTATCCATATATCCGGCCTTGTGTCCACGCGCGGTTGAAGGTGATACTGGCCTCATGCAGCCTGTAATTCCGGTTCTCATCACCGCTGCCGCTATCGCGTTGCTGGCGGGTATCGTCTGGCTCAGAACGCGGCCCCTTCGACCGGTCCCCGCACAACTTGAAGCGGGCTCCCTTCTGCCCGATTTCGAGGCCATAGACGAGCAAGGCAAGACCGTACACTCCGGCGATTTGCGCGGCGCTCCGGCCGTGATTCTTTTTGTCCGCGGCAACTGGTGCCCGTTTTGTACGGCACAGGTCAGGGAACTTACGAAACATTACAGGGACATTACCGATAACGGTGCCAGGCTGATCCTGGTAACACCGAAGCCGCTGGAGACGACGCGCCGGGTCGCCGACATCTTCGACGTCAATTTCGAGTTCTGGCTGGACGATTCGCTGAACGTCACGCGGGACCTGGGTCTGCTTCTCGAAAATGGCGTGCCGGGCGAATACCAGCAGGAATACGGGCCGGATACGACCTGGCCTGCCGCGCTCGTCGTCGATACCGACGGCGTCATACGCTACACGCAATTATCCAGGCATATCTCGGACCGGCCGAAACCCGAAGTGCTGCTGGCGGAACTCAGGAAAGCGCTCAGAACCTGACGCCGACCGCGGTACACAGGAAACGCATGAAGGGTTCTGCTTTCCTGAACGAGGTTTCAACGCTTTTCTGGAATCGCGGTTTCAGGCAGTCATCGACCTCGAACTCCCGCATCGCAATGAAACTCTTGCGCTTGATATCCTCGATGCATTGCTGGTCCTTGTCGAAGCCACGGGGTGGCCGGGAAAGTGACTCACCGCCCAGCAAAAAATAGCGCCTGAAATCCTTGCCATCGACAGCACGCCGCCACTCAGCCGGCCGTGCTGCAATGCGTTCGCGAATACGGCGCAGTGCATCAGCCTCGGGCCGCCACATGCCGACACCCACAAATACCTGGTCGGGATCGATATGCACATAGTATCCGGGCGCATGCACATCCCTGGCCTGTTCATGGCGGAACTGGATGCCAATATTGGTCTTGTACGGCGTCTTGTCTTTCGCAAAGCGCGTATCGCGATAGACCCGCATCAGCGATCCACCGACACGTGTCGGCAACGCGACGAACGACGGCGCAATATCGGCCAGTGGCTGTTGCATGTTCTGGATAAACAGTAATGCGTTATCCAGCACGTCCTGCTCGTAACGCTCCTTGTGTTCCTGGAACCAGTCGCGATTGTTGTTTGCGGCCAGTTCCTGCAGAAAACGCAGGCAATCCCTGGTGAATCCGCGGTACCGGGTACTCATGCTCAGCAGCTCGCAGAATCTGCTTCGGGATGGGGGAACATGTCTGACTCATCTTCACCTTCACGCGGCGCAAGGCAGGCGAAGTCTTTCTCTACAAGTATCTGCAAGACACGGCCTTCGTCCAGTGCCTGCTCGCCCGCCATTGAGACCTGCTCCGTCGCTGCCCACGAGAGCACCAACGATTCCGGCAGCCGCACTGTCATGCCGTCGGCATCGTAGCTGGCATCCAGCGTCACGCTGGCGGGACTGCTCTCGACCCTGTAGGTAAATGTCCGGCCTTCCGGAAACCCGGTACTGGCCATGACGATGCCGGATTCCCGCAGCGCATCGACCTCGCTCCGCGTCAGGCGCAGCCTGATACTGTCATCGCGAATTCTCAGTTTCACTTGTCACCTGCCGTTCCTGAAGGACCGTCGATTAAATCAGAAAACCCGGCTGGCTGGTAAGACTTGTGGAGGAGCGGCCCGTACAATGCCTCTTTGCCGAACCGCTGACGCAGGGCCACCCGCTTGCTTGCAGACCCGCTATTTTTCGCCGCGGCCATTCCCGCCGTCCTCTTGTTTGGCATCGCCAAGGGAGGGTTTGGCGGCGGCCTGGGTATCGTCGCCGTGCCACTGCTGTCACTGGTCATTTCGCCTACTCAGGCGGCCGCAATCCTGCTGCCGATCCTGTGCCTGATGGACTTGCTCAGCCTGTGGGCGTACCGGGGAAAATGGGACTGGTCTGAGCTGAAGCTCCTGCTGCCTGCATCTCTGATTGGTATCGGCACCGGCGCGTTGCTCTTCGGCTGGATGAGCGCTGCCGTGGTACGCCTGATCATCGGCGCCGTGGCGCTACTGTTCACGCTTCATTACTGGTACCACCGGCGCGGCGGAGCGGACGCCCGGCCAGGCTACCTGCCGCGGGCAGCTGGCATCGTGGGAGGCGCGACGGCCGGCTTCACCAGCTTCATCGCACACTCAGGCGGTCCGCCGATCAACATGTACCTGCTGCGGCGCCCACTCGACAAGACCCGCTTCGTCGCAACGACGGTCGTGTTTTTCGCGGTCGTCAACTACGTCAAACTCGTGCCGTACACCTGGCTCGGCCAGTTTTCGGCCGACAACCTGGTCGCATCGCTGGTCCTGGCGCCGCTGGCGCCCCTGGGGATAGCGGTGGGAGTCTGGCTGCACAATAACGTATCCGACCGGCTGTTCTTCCGGTTCGTCTACGTCCTGCTTTTCTTCGTATCGCTGAAACTTATCAGCGATGGCATCGGCGGCCTCACCGGGTGAGGCCTGCCCGGCCCTTTGCTGACGCTACTCAGCTATGACGTTTTCGGCCTGCGGCCCTTTTTGCCCCTGAGTCACTTCCATCGTGACTTTCTGGCCTTCCTTGAGGGTCTTGAAGCCTTCCATCTGAATCGCGGTGTGATGGACAAACACATCCTGACCACCTTCGCGCTCGATGAATCCAAAACCCTTGTCATCGTTGAACCACTTTACGGTTCCTGTAACTCTCTCGCCTGACATAAATACCTCTTGAACTTACTGCCCGCCCCACGACGGTTTCAAACGCTGCAGTACAAAGGTTGCAGCACGAGAAATGGTACCCGCAAAATCGGTGCAATGCGCGTGAAATGCGGGTGATGTCGTTTGGATTCACTGCTCGTGGTTGCACGAGGCTGAAAAATATAGAGTTTTTGCGCAAACGGCGGCACTTTCACCAACTTCTGCGGCCCCGATTGCACGGCCGCAACAACGCCCGATCGCGCAATTTGCTTGCATCAGACGGACTCCCCGCGCCTCAGGCGCGGTGGCGGATATGGCGTGGCCCGAGTTTGTGGACGGCGTCGCAACCGAGCAGTGCCAGCGTGCGCCGCAGCTCATCGTGCAACAGGCCGAGACCTCGCTCGACACCCGCCTGTCCACCGGCTGCGAGCGGATAAAGATAGGCGCGGCCGATACTGCAAGCGTTTGCCCCCAGCGCCAGTGCCTTGACGATGTGTGTGCCGCGCCGGATTCCACCGTCGCAGATGATCTCCAGGCGGTCCCGCAAAGCATCGGCGACCTCTGCGATGCAATCCACCGGCGCCGGCGCCGACTCGAGCTGCCGACCGCCATGATTCGACAACATCACCGCCGTCGCACCGGCATCTGCCGCCTTGCGGCAGTCATCCACGGTCTGCACACCTTTGACGACCAGTGGCCCGTCCCATTTTTTCGCCAGCCACTCGACATCCTTCCACGTCAGCGAACGATCGAACTGCCTGTCGATGAATTCCTTGATGCTTTGGTCAGTGAATTTTTCTGCTTCAGCGCCGGCTGTGATATTCACCAGTTCCATATCCTTCCTGACCACCGCGCGATACAGCCAGCCCGGATGCCGCAACATGCTCGCCACACTGCGCAGTGCAGGCTTCGCCGTCGCCATCATGCCGTAATGGCTGTCCCGTTCACGGTTACCGGCTACCGGTGTATCTACGGTCAGGCACAGCGCGGTGTAGCCGCTCGCCTGGCAACGCTCGACAAACTCGCCAGTCAGGCCCCGGTCCCGAAAGACGTAAATCTGGAACATCTTGGGGTGGCCGCCACTGGCGCCGATCTCCTCGATCGTCGTTGTCGCGACGGTGGACAGGCTGTAGACCATGTCGAACTTCTCGGCCGCGCGGGACACGGCGAGCTCGCCACCGGGATGAAACAGTTTCGAGGCACCGGTCGGTGCAATTACGAGCGGGGTCGCAAGCGGCTTGCCAAACAATGTCGTCTCGATGCTGATATCGCTGACATCAGAGAGCTGCGACGGGAGGAGCTCGTAGTCGTCGTACGCAACTGTATTCCGCCGCAGTGTCCACTCGTCGTCGGCGCCACCGTCGATATAGTGAAAAACGGGTGCCGGCAACTTGCGCTTTGCAATGCGACGGAAGTCCATGATGTTGTGGCAATTTGCGATGGTCATGCCGGCAGATTATCACGGGCCGCTCGCCAGGCAATGTTCGGTCGTTGCGCATTGACGCAAACGTCCCGCTGCCTGTAGCTTGCGCCCTTTCACACCGGTACCTGGCGAAGACCCGAATGAACGAGATATTGGACAGCACGCGGCGCGACCGATCCGTCGCAATATGGCTCCTGGTCTGTTGCGGACTGGTTTTCGCGATGGTCGTGCTCGGCGGCGTCACGCGACTAACCGGCTCCGGATTATCCATGGTCGACTGGCGGCCCTTGATGGGCGTGCTGCCGCCGATGAGCGATTCGGAATGGCAGCGCGTATTCGAGATGTACCAGCAGACACCCGAATTCCAGAAGGTCAATTCGACCTTCAGCCTGCACGATTTCAAGGGTATTTTCTGGCTCGAGTACCTGCACCGGCTACTGGGCCGCACGATCGGTCTCGTTTTCCTCCTGCCCTTCGTCTTTTTCGTTGCCAGGGGCTATATCAGCCGGCAGGCGTGGCCCAAATACCTGCTGATGTTTGCGCTTGGCGGCCTGCAGGGGCTGCTCGGCTGGTACATGGTGAAGAGCGGACTGGTCGACCGGCCTCACGTCAGCCACTACCGGCTGACGGCACACCTGGTAGCCGCCTTCCTGATCTATGCCTGCATGTTCTGGGTTGCAATGTCGCTATTGTTCCCGGCCAGGCCGAATGCCGCGAAGCATCCGCTGTATGCGAGGACCCTCGGGCTGTTCACACTGATCTGTATCACGGTTGTCTCGGGCGGCTTCGTCGCCGGCCTCAAGGCAGGCAAGATCTACAATACGTTTCCGCTGATGGGCGACAGCCTCGTGCCACCGGGCCTGCTGGCGCTCGATCCCGCCTGGCGAAACCTGTTCGAAAACTCGGCGACGGTACAGTTCGACCATCGCTGGCTCGCAATCACTACATTCGTGGTTATCCTTATATACTGGTACAGGTCGCGTAAGGTACAAATGCCCTCGAGAACCCGACCCGCGGTCAATGCACTGTTGCACACCGCCGTTTTGCAGGTCTTACTCGGTATCTCGACCCTGCTGTTCGCAGTGCCGGTGTTCCTGGGTTCGGCCCACCAGGCGGTCGCGATGCTGCTATTCACCGTCATCCTGTACGTACTGCACAGTCTGAGGAGAGTTTGATGCAGGTTTGTTTCGACACCGATCTGATCGTCCGCTACGGGGGGCGCGGGCCGCGCTATACCTCGTATCCGACCGCGGTGCAGTTCAGTGATTCGGTCACGCCGGCCATCTACCGGGAGAAGGCCGACGAAAGCAACACGAGCGGCGTACCCCTGTCGTTGTACGTGCACATCCCCTTTTGTCACTCGCTCTGCTATTACTGCGGCTGCAACAAGATAGTGACGCGCAACCAGGAGCGGGTCGATCGTTACATCGAGATGCTGTACCGGGAAATCGACATGCAGTCGGCCCTGTTCGGTCGTGACCGCAAGATCGAGCAATTGCACTTCGGTGGCGGCACGCCGACTTACCTCGACAACGGCCAGCTCAGCGAACTGCTGAACCGCCTGCGGGAAGCCTTTAATTTCGACGAGAGCGACGACCGCGAATTTTCGATCGAAGTCGACCCGCGGACCGTGGATGCAGACGGCATCCGCCACCTTGCCTCGCTCGGTTTCAACCGCCTGAGCCTCGGTATCCAGGATTTCGACTCGAAGGTACAAAAGGCCGTCAACCGCGCGCAAACACCGGAAGACGTCCGAAACCTCGTCGACGCCGCTCGAGACGCGGGCTTCGGGTCAATCTCGTTCGACCTGATTTACGGCCTGCCCCACCAGACCGTCGCGAGTTTCGACACGACGCTGGACCTGGTCATCGCAATGCAGCCGGATCGCCTGGCCGTATACAACTATGCGCACCTGCCGCAGCGTTTCAAAGGCCAGCGCATGATCAACGCCGAAGACATTCCGCTGCCCGAAACCAAGCTCGAGTTGCTGCACCACACGATCGACAAGCTGTGCGATGCCGGCTACGTGTATATCGGCATGGATCACTTCGCCCTGCCCGGTGACGAACTGGTGCTGGCACGAAGCAATGGTACGTTGCAGCGCAATTTCCAGGGCTATTCGACACATCGCCAATGCGACCTGATTTCGCTCGGCGTCAGTGGCATCGGCAACATCGGTAACCTGTTCGCGCAGAATGCCATCACGACGATGGAGTATGAGGCGATCATCGAGAATGGTGAGTTGCCGATCAAGAAGGGCATCCTGGTCGACGACGACGACTTGTTGCGGGCCGACGTGATCCAGGCGCTGATGTGCTATGACAGCCTCTCATTCGACGACTTTGGCAGAGAACACGGCATCGATTTCAGGGAGTACTTCGCGAGGGAGATCGAACGCCTCGAACCGCTGGTCGACGACGGGTTGATTGATCTCGACGACCAGGGCGTCGCCATCGCGTACGACATCCTCCTGCTCCAGGTCGACGCGGCCACGGGGAGCGTCGTCGCCGGTCCCCTCAACGTGACGTCGGCCGTGCCCAACGGCACGAACCTCGGCCACGGGAACCACTGGATCGTGGTCGACACCAACCCCGGGAGCCCCTGGTACGGTCGCCTCTACGTGGGCTGGACGCGCTGGAACGCGCACTCGAACCGTTCCGCTCGCATCTCTCGA